>JAEEGL011875638.1_pt1 | contig 97620 bp, 99 predicted proteins | sample 9134231 | NCBI WGS metagenome assembly JAEEGL01 (sample SAMN16246548, study PRJNA631951) | gut metagenome | biome: gut microbiome; feature: rumen; material: fiber-attached | host: Bos | place: Iran: Karaj | collected 2018-10 | reverse complement strand
ATTATTCCACTCGGTCTCAGAATAGACATATAAACATTTTTCTAAGCCGCGAGTAACAACGAACTTGGTTCCAAGCTCGTCTCTAAACTTGGCAGGAATTATTAGTCGTCCTTTTTCATCAATGTTATGATGATATTCGCCCATGAACATTTTCAAATCCCCCACTTTCCTCCACAATGTACCACTGTCTACAATAATAATACTTTATTATTGTTAGCTTGTAAACACTTTTTAGGGAATTGTTGTCAATTTACGTAAATTTTTTCCAATTAAAAAAGACTCAGTTGAGTCTTCTTACATTTGCATTTTTCCTTTTGCGCCTTTAGAACCATTGTAAGTACTTAAAACGTTAGATTCAAAGCTTGTTACTTTTTTCTTAGAATCTTTATAATCTTTGATTGCCTTAGTAATCATTTCATCTAATAACTTAGTATAATTCTTACCTTTTGGTGTATAGAAGAAGAATGCTAAGCAACCAGGAATTGTATTTGGTTCATTAACATATACTTGTTTTTTCTTCATATCAACAAGGAAATCAAATCTTGTTACACCACTTAATCCTAAGCAACGGAAAGCTTCTTTGGCATATTTATATACTTGTTCTTCTAAGTCTTTATCTAAATCTGCAGGAATTTTAAAACCACCAGCAGAGATAGCACCACCTTGACCTTTTTGTGGAGCTTTCTTACCACCCTTAGATCCGCTACTACCTAAGTATTTATCTTCAAATGTTAAGAATTCATCATCAAAGATCATTTCACCAATCATTGAACATTCCATTGAATTGTAGTTACCTAAAACAGCACAGTCAACTTCTTTTAAATTTTCTACTACTTTTTCAACAACAATTTTTTGGTCATATTTAATAGCTTCTTCGATGCAATCTTTTAATTCTTCCGCATTATGAGCTATTTCAATACCAACACTACTTCCAAGTCTTGCTGGTTTAACGATAGCAGGATATCCTAGTTTAGTTTCAACTTCTTTAATATATTTATCTTCATCATCTTGATATTCACTATCATAGAACCAAACATAGTCAACAACAGGAATACCACTAGCTTTCATGATTTGTTTTTGAACTATTTTATCTTGTCCTACTGAAGCACCTAACATTGACGGACCTACATAAGGGATTCCTAAAGTATCTAGGTAACCAGATAGAGAACCATCCTCTACTCCTTTACCATGAACGATTGGGAATGCTATATCAATAGTGTTTATTGAACCTTTGATTAGTCCTCTTTTCTTTTGAAGAATGAATCTTCCATCTCTTCTAGTTAGCGTTACTTCTGGAGCTAGATTAGGGATTTCATTTAAATTTTTATAAGTGTTCATGTCTTTTAACATGTCACCTGTATACCAGTTACGATCTTTACCAATATATAATGGTACTGCTTCGTATTTTTGTGAATCAAGGAAAGTCATTGCTTGAACAGCAGTAATAATACTTACTTCATGTTCAACAGATTCGCCTCCAAATATTACTCCTACTTTTATCATAATTATTTCCTCCTTATTTTTTCATTAAATGAATCAGGTAAATCATTTTCTAATAATACATAAGTTGATTTATCTTTTAGTTCTAACATTAATGGGAAAGCATCCATTACATCATTTAAGATATGAATTTTTTCTTTCGGATAATTTTCTTCCATTAAACCTTCATAAATAGGTTTTGTTTTTTCTTCCCCTATTAAGATTACTTCATCAGTATTGTGAGCTATTTCACGACCAAATTCTTTATTTACCTCTTCTTCTTTAGTTCCGACTTCAATCATACCAGGGGTTACTATAATATGTTTACCAGGCATCATACTAAGTACCTCTAGAGCCATTTTACAACCCATAGGATTTGAATTATAGGCATCATCGATAATATTAACATCGAAGTATTTAGTTTGTGATAAACGGTGTTCAATTGGTTGAATAAGCTTAACTGATTTTTGTAACTCTTTTATTGAGATACCTAATTCACGACCTAGAACAATACCACCTAAAATATTATAGATATTATTGCGACCTAATAGTTTTGTTTCAAAAGTGTATTCTTCGCTTTCACCTTTAAATTTAACATTGAATTTAGTTCCTTTATAAGATAGTTCAATATCTTTGGCATAACAATCTACTTTATGATTATCAATACCAATCCATTTAATTTGGCAATTGTTATTAATCTTATAATTTACTTGTTTTTCATCATCACCATTTAGAATTCCTAAACCATCAGTTGGTAATGATTCAATTAATTCAAACTTAGTTTCTTGAATAGCTTCTTCTGAACCAAAAGTTTCTAAATGAGCTAAACCGATACGAGTAAGAATACCATATTTAGGATGAACTAGATCACATAGTTCTTTAATGTCCCCTCTTTTACAAGCACCCATTTCTGCAATGAAATAATCATTATAAACATCTAATTGATTATTTATTGTAATCATTAAACCGTAAGGTGTATTGAAGTTAGATGGTGTTTTAAAGACGTTATATTTAACACTTAAAATATCATTAATAATATTTTTAGTACTTGTTTTACCATAACTACCAGTAATACCAATTACTTCCATGTTAGGCATGCTAGCTAGTTTATCTTTAGCTTGTTTTTCAAAATGCAAACCAACTAATTTTTCAACCGGTCTATTTAAGACATTAGCTAGTAAGATTATAAAGACATTAACAAATGATAGAATTCCTAAGATTAAATAATAATCAGCCATTAAGTCTTCATCAAATGTTGCAAACATTATAAGAATTGGAATTAAATATAATATGTTATTTGTAATCATTAATCGATAAATACGAGCTGTATACTTTAATGGTAGTTTAAATGTTTCTTTTCTTCTATTTTCAATAAAGACATATGATAAGAATAGAATTATTACAACGAAAATTGCTGTTGAATAAGTTATTAAAGAATCACTAAACTTTATTAATAAGAAAATAAAGAATAATAAATTTATATTGATAAAGTTTTCTTTAAAGTTTCTTAAAATCCATTTAATATAACGAAGTCCTCTGTTATAACGATTTTGTTGTAACATATGTAATGACTTAATGCTAATAATATTTATATGGATAAGATAAAGAATTAAACTCATTAAAAACATAAATTTCATTTAATCATCTCCTACTTTATAAATGATTTTATTATAGCGTTTGTTTGACCTAATCTTTCAAGGTAAGCATAGTGTGTACAACCTTCATAGATTGTTAAACCGCTATCAGGAATTAGTTTTTCTAATTCATAAGCATCAGCAACAGGAACAGCTTCATCATTAGTTCCCCAAATAATAAAAGTTGGTGATTTAATCTTTTTAGCATTTTCAGTTGCATCAGTATTAACATGTTTAACTAAGATATTACGCATCATTGGTGATGCATTACGATAATCAGTTGATCCCATATGCTTTTTCATAGCTTCTGCTACCAAACCAAGTACTGGAATTTTCTTGATTTTTTTCATCATTTTAACTTTTTTAGATTCTTCTTTAATTTTAATCTTGTAAGGACTAGCTAGAAGAATAACACGTTCAGTTGGATATTTAGAAGCATAAATAATTGATAATTTACCACCAAATGAATGACCTATTAAATTAGGCTTTTCAATATGTAATTCTTCAAGTAAGGCATGAATCATATCAACATAATCTTCTAATGACCAAGCTTCTCTTGGTTCTTCTGATTTACCAAAACCTGGTAAATCAAGGATTATAAGATGATGTGTTTTGGCAAAAGGATTAGCTATAGGTTCCATCATTTGGATGTTTTGACCCCAACCATGAAGGTACACTATAGGATTACCATCTTTTTTACCATAATCTTTATAGTTAATTTTGATATTTTTATATTCAAACATAAATATCACCTTTTTTAAGCACACAAAAAAAGTGCTTTCTATAACATATATTTTAACATATTACGATAAAGATGTGCTTAAATTCAGCTTTTAAATGCTTAATTGACACAAAAAAAGAGCTTTATTAAGCTCTACTTGAATATTTTCCATCAAGAGTAGATACGATGATCTTTTCTCCTTCAGTAATAAATAATGGAACTTTAACTACTAAACCATTTTCTAATGTTGCATCTTTTTGTGCATTATTAGTTGTATTTCCCTTAACAGCTTCAGTAGTTTCAGTAACTGTATATTCGATTTTTTCTGGTAATGTTATACCAATAATATCGCCTTCATAGAAATCGATTTGAACTTCTAAGTTTTCAATTAAGAATTTCTTAGTATCTTCAAGTTTATCTTCAGTGATTTCAATTTGTTCATATGTTTCATTATCCATGAATACATATCCTGAACCACTATTGTATAGATAAACCATTTTTTTCTTACTAACATGAGCTTTTTCTACTTTAACACTACTGTTAATAGTTTCTTCAATGATTGCTCCTGTTTTAAGGTTACGCATTTTAACCTTCATGAAAGCAGCACCTTTTCCTGGTTTAACATGTAGGAAACTTTGTACCAAATATAATTTACCATCATAGATGATAGTCATTCCATTTTTAATATCATTAATATTAATTAAGCCATTCATTATTTACATCCCCAAACTATTTCTTTTCTTTATGAACAGTTGTTTTATTACACCATTTACAGAATTTTTTAAGCTCTAATTTTTCTGTAGTATTCTTTTTGTTTTTTTCTGTAACATAGTTTTCATGTTTACATTCAGTACAAACTAAAGGTATATTTGGTCTATTTTCATTTTTTGCCATAATACTGCCCTCCTTTTTTAATCCGGTAATATTGTATCATACTTTTTAAATATTTCAAATAATTATTGCTTTTTTGCAATATTTTCAATTTTTTCTAGCACTTCTTGTGGACATTTTGCTTTATTTATAAGACATACTTGCTTTTTTTGAGTATTTGCTGGGTAAAAGATAAAGTATGTTTTTTTGCTCTGTTTGATAGTTAAATGATCATAATGAAATTCTAATTTATCTTTACGATCGATTGTTAGAGTATCTTCAGCGAATATTAGTTTATAATTGTATAATTCTTCGCGAGTATTCATTCCTTCTTTGAATCCTTTAATTAGAAGACTTCTTGTACCAAAGATTACAGCAATAATGGCAGTAATCATGATTAAGACAATAATAATTATTGTTGAAGTTGGATAAGAACCAATTCTAAATAAGCGGCCATTGGCAACAAGAACAATTGCCACAAGAGAAATAAGTGATAGTTTTATATAAATATGTTGTTTTAGTAAAAGATCTTTAAAGTCTTCTTCTGTTTCTTTAACCTCATATGTTATATTTTTCATTTTTTATATTCCTCTCTTGTTTTTTTTAAGAATTCAGGATCAAATTTTTTAGCTCTAATCATTCTTATTTCGTATTTATATGGTGGATATAATCTTTCTTTTGCATCATCAGTATCACCAATATATGGTGTTTCCAAGATTTTAGGAACATCTTCTAAACGTTTGTTATATATAACATTTAATAAATTATCAAAGCCAATATTTCCTATACCAATATTAGCATGACGATCTTTATGAGAACCCTGTTCATTTTTAGAATCATTAACATGAACACATTCAATGAATTTAATACCGACTTTAGAATCGAATTCATCTAAGTACTTATCAAAGTTACTTAAGTCATAACCGCCATCAAATAAGTGGCAAGTATCTAAACAAACAGCTATTTGATCTTGTTTTTTAACACCTTTAACAAGCTCTGCTATTTCATCAATAGTACGACCACATTCGGTTCCTTTGCCAGCCATTGTTTCAAAAAGGATTTTGCATTTAGTTGAACCATCTAAAATAATATTAACTGCTTCAATAATATTAGCAATTCCTTCTTCAGGTGTGATACCAACGGCGTTGCCAGGATGAAGAACCATTTTAGTGATTCCCATTTCATCACAACGTTTTAATTCACCTTTAATAAAATTAATACTAAAGTTCCATTTGTCCATATCAGTTTTACTTCCTAGATTAACAATATAAGGAGCATGACAAATAACATTATTAATATCAATATTGTTTTCTTTCATTAGCTCTTGAGCTTGTTTAACATTATCAGCATCAATATCTTTTCGAACTGTATTAGTAGGAGCTCCTGTATAGAACATAAAAGTATTTTCTTCATAGGATAAAGCTTCTTGTAAAGCACCTAATATTTGGTTAGAACCAAATGAAACATGTGAACCAATTGTTAGCATATAAAATCACCTATAAGTATTATAGCAAAAAAAAGAAAAGATTATTCAATCTTTTCATTTATACATTTAGCTTCGTATCTTTTTAAAGTTCTTCCATCACTAGAACCAGTTCCACCTTTGTCGCCACCAGTACCAGTAAATGAAGTTTCTACTTTAGAAGTAAATTTATCACGATTATATTTGGTAATACCATTTTTTAAAGTTAAATCGGATATTTTATTAGAATCATAACCATTGATAACATATTTTTTATCAGTAATCCATACTGAATAGTTATATCTCTTAGTATTTGATTCTTCAATTACAACATAACCATCCCAGTCTTTATAATCCTTAATTAGGAAGTCGTTTTCATATAAACCTTTAATAGTTATACACATTCCTTTAGAAGTACCATCTTCAGAAGCAACTATATTTTCAGTTTTTCCACTAATTAAGAATGAAGCATAAGCATTTTTAGCTGCCGAAATAATGGAATCGGTTTCTCTTTTAATATTTAAAACATTTTGATTTCTAGTAGTAATAGATACAACTGTAATTCCACCTACAACAACTAGTGCTACCATAACAACCATAAAGATTATCTCTATACGAGAAAATGTTACTTTCTCTTTCATAAATTGAGTTCTTGATTCTTTACTCATTTTTATCACACCTTACTCTATTAATTATAATCTTTTTAGCATTAAATTACAATAAGCTCTAGTTTTTTATCAATAAAAAAGATATCTGATTTAGATATCTTATTTTTTAAATCCAAGATATGGAGAAAGGTATTCTCCACATAGTTCATGGTATTTATTAGCTTGTCTTTCAAAGAAAGCCAAGGCTTCAGGATTTTTAGTACTAAATTTTCCTGGTAAAAGTTCATTAACAATTTGCAAATTGAAAACGTCGTTTGCTTTAACAAATAATTCAAAGAAGCTATCTTTTTTCTCAACTTTTGGATCAAAACCAATATGAGATGCTAAATACTCATTGGCTTTTGCGTTATTCACAAGAATACTTATTAATTGAAATTGTAATTCTGCAATTGATTCTGGAGTTGCTGTTTCTTTTACAGATTCAATAATTGCTTGTAAATATCTACTATTATCATTTTTAAGAGCAAGCATTATTTTTCTAAATAAATCAACTATAGGAATTGTTCCATAATCTTCAATTCCGATTACTTCAAAAGATGCTACACTTCTAAACGAATGAACTTTAAGAGTGTCTATTACTATCTCAAGCATTTTTTCAGCAACACATAATTCTGTTTCGTCTTTAGGATCAAAAAATAAATCTATTTTTTCAGCATCATTATATTTGCTACTTCTAATAGAATTAGCTACTTGAGGATTTTCTTTTAACTTTTCTAAAAAAGCTTTTTTTCTTGCAATAAAGTTTTCCATAATATACCCACCTGACGAAAAATATTCTAAATTCTAAATAGCTTAAAGTCAATTAAAAAGAATCACTTAGTGATTCTTTTATAATTTAAAATCTTCAATAAAATCGTCGATTGTTAGTTCTTCAACTTGTTCTTCTGGAGAAGCAGGTTTTGGTGTTTCCTCTACTTCTTCTGCACTTTCTGGTGCATTACCATTTAGTTCAATTTTTCTTTCTTGTAACTCTGCTACTTTGAATGTTTCTTCAATAGCAGTACGAGAAACGGTTGAACCAGTTGAAGCAAGATCCATAATTGTTAACTCGGTTGATTTTATTTCAGTAAATTCGCCATCTGATTTGATACCTATTTGGTCATGTAAGCCGACACTAATAGCGTTTTCTACTAGGTATGGATTAGATTTTACTTTCTTAATTAAAGTTGATCCTTTCTTAGCTCTAGACATTGTATCTAAATCAGCTAGTTTAATACGTTTACCAGTATTTTTATTTGTAAATACTGCAATATATTCATCAGTAGCTGCTGGTGAGATACAAGTTACTACGTTATCATCTTTTAAGTTAATACCTTTAACACCAGATGCTTTAGCTCCAACGATTGGGATTTCATTAGCATCGATGTTGATGTAATAACCGTTTTCAGTAACGAAGATTGCTCTTCCGTTATCCTTAACAACAGCAACTAATTCGTCACCATCTTTTAATTTCATAGCATTAACTGGTTTAGTCCATCTACTAACAATTAAGTCTCCTAAGTTAGTACGTTTTGTTGTACCGTTCTTAGTAGTCATGATAACATTAGTATCTTTATTATCTAAGATCATTGCACTAATAACTTTTTCTTCTTCACTTAATGGTATTAAGTTAGAAATATGTTTACCAAGTTCTTTCCATTTAGTTTCAACTATCTCATGAACAGGTACATATAAGTAATGTCCTAAGTTAGTAAACATTAATAAGTTATCTAATGTAGTTGTACTATAGAATCCTCTTATAAAGTCACCTGGTTTTAGAACTGTTGGATCAGCTGCCGCGGCCATATATGACTTAAGTGGAATACGTTTAACGTAACCATCATTAGTTGCAACAACAATAACATTTTCTTTTGGAATTAAAGCTGTTGTATCTAATTTAATTTCGGTTACTTCGTCTCTAATTTCAGTGCGACGAGGTGTTGCAAATTCTTTTTTAACATTCTTTAATTCAATTTTCATTACATGTTTTAAAGCTTCTTCGTTATTTAGAATTTGTGTCCAGATATTAATTTTATTTTCTAGATCTTTCATTTCATTTTGAAGATCAACAATATCTGTATTAGTTAAACGATATAGTTGTAATTCTACGATAGCTTTAGCTTGTTCTGGTGTAAATTCAAATTCTTTAACTAAGTTATCAATAGCATCAGATTTGTTTTTACTTGCTCTAATTACTTTAATAACTTCATCAAGAATTGAAATAGCTTTTACTAAACCTTCTAAGATATGATATCTAGCTTTAGCATGATCTAAATCAAATTGTGTACGTCTTGTAACAACTTCTTTTTGATGAGCTATAAAAGCATCAAGAATTTCTAGAATACCTAATTGTTTAGGTCTTCTATTAACTATAGCAACAATATTAAAATTATAGTTTACTTGTAAGTCAGTATTCTTTAGTAAGTAATTTAATATTACTTCAGCATTGGCATCTTTCTTAAGTTCAATAATAAGTTTGGCCATATGCTCTTCATCAGAGATATCGAATACATCAACAATACCTTCAACTTTTTTATCTATTTTAATATCTTCAATTTTCTTACGTAATTGTTCTTTTAAAACATCATAAGGTATTTCGTGAATAATAATTTGCTTTTTACCTTTTTCTTCAACGATTTCAGTTTTAGCTTTTACTACTACACGACCACGACCTGTTTCATAAGCTTGAACAAGTCCTTCTCTTCCTTCAATTACACCACCCGTTGGGAAGTCAGGTCCTTTAATTATTTCTAGAATAGTATCTAGATGACAATTAGGAGTTTCGATGCGTTTAATTGTAGCATCGATTACTTCACCTAAATTATGTGGTGGAATATTAGTTGCATAACCTGCTGAAATTCCAGTAGATCCATTAACTAATATGTTTGGGAAGTTTGATGGTAAAACAGTTGGTTCATAATCTTCATCAGCATAATTAAGAGCCATTTCAACAGTATCTTTGTTGATATCTCTTAACATAACCTCAGCTAGCTTAGTTGTACGACATTCAGTATAACGAGCTGCTGCTGGACCATATCCATCAATTGAACCATTGTTACCATGGATATCAATTAAAGGATCGCGCATCTTCCAGTCTTGTGACATATATACCATTGCACCATAGATACTTGAGTCTCCATGTGGATGGTATTTTCCCATAACATCGCCGACTGCTTTAGCACATTTACGATATGGTTTATCACTAGTGTTACGATCTTCCCACATTGTATATAGGATTCTTCTTTGAACTGGTTTTAAACCATCTCTTACGTCTGGTAAAGCGCGGTCTTGAATGATTGATTTGGCATAACGACCAAATCGATCACCCATTATATCTTCTAAGGTATAGTCATATATTTTTTCAATGATTGATTGTTCTTCTACTTTTTTTCTTGCCATAACTATCACCTCTTAAAGTTGTCTTCTAATGTGAAGTCGACATTTTCTTCAATCCACTCTTTACGTGGTTCTACTTTATCACCCATTAAGACAGATACTCTCTTTTCAGCAAGAGCACCATCAGTAATAGATACTTTTATTAAACTACGTGAAGCTGGATTCATTGTTGTATCATATAATTCTTTAGCGTCCATTTCACCTAAACCTTTAAATCTTTGAACTTTAAAACCTTTAGTTGTTTTCTTCTTTTCTTCTAGTTCTTCATCTGTTGCAACATATTCTTTATATTTACCAAAGTCTAATCCATATAAAGGAGGATTAGCTACGTAAATCATACCTTGTTCAATTAAAGGTCTCATGAAACGATAGAAGAATGTTAATAATAAGATTTGAATATGAGCTCCATCGTCATCGGCATCGGTCATGATAATTATTTTGCCATAATTAGATTCTTTTGGATCACATTCGTTACCAATACCAGCACCAATAGCATATGTTAAAGTATTTAATTCTTCGTTAGAACCTATTTCATTTTGGCTGGCTTTTTCGGTATTAAGAACTTTACCACGAAGTGGAAGAATAGCTTGAGTTACATTATTTCTACCTTTAATAGCAGAACCTCCGGCTGAATCTCCCTCGACGATGAATAGTTCATTTAGCATTGCGTCTTTACCAGTAGCTTTAGCAAGTTTACCAGAAAGAATTTTATCTTTCTTTTCTTTGCCTTTACCGCTACGAGCTGCATCTCTTGCTTTACGAGCTGCTTCACGAGCAACTTTAGAACGAGCTGCTTTATCAACAATAGCTAAAGCTATTTCACGATTTTCTTCTAAGAAGAATTTCATATTTTCGTATGTAATTTGTTCAGTTACTGTACGTGCTTCTGGAGTTCCTAATTTACCTTTTGTTTGACCTTCAAATTGTAATAAATTCTCAGGAATTTTTAAGTTAATAATAGCACTTAATCCTTCACGAACATCTGATCCTTCAAAAGAAGAATCTTTTGCTTTTAATAAATTATTTTCTTTAGCGTAATCATTGAAGGCTTTAGTAATTCCTGATTTGAATCCAGTTTCATGGGAACCACCATCACTAGTTTTTACGTTATTAACGAAAGATAAAATATTTTCATTGTAACCTTCTTGATATTGAAGAGCAATATCTACTTCAATACCTTGTTTAATTCCATTAAAGTTAATTACTTTATGTAAAACATTTTTACCTTCGTTTATATATTCAATAAAGTTTATTAAACCATTTTCATAATGGTATTTTGCTTCTCTTTGGTCTTCTTCATCAATTACTTCAATAGTTAGATTACTAATTAAGAAAGCACTTTCTTGCATTCTTTCGGTAATTGTTGTGAATGAAAAATTACAACTCTTAAAGATTTCTGGATCAGGCATAAATGTTACTGTTGTACCAGTACGATTAGTTGTACCAATCTTTTTAAGTTTTTGAGCTACATGTCCACCATTTTCAAATTTGATATTACTAATAGCTCCATCACGATAGATAGTTACATCCATCCATTTTGATAAAGCATTAACAACTGAAGCACCTACACCATGTAGACCTCCAGATACTTTATAACCATCTTGTTCAAATTTACCACCAGCATGTAAGACAGTATAAATGACTTCAGGTGTTGATTTACCTGATTCATGCATTCCAGTTGGAACTCCACGACCGTGGTCTTCAATAGTTATAGATCCATCTTTATTTAGAGTTATTTTAATTAAATCACCAAAACCATTAATACTTTCGTCAATGGCATTATCAACAATTTCCCAAATAAGATGGTGTAATCCACGTTTATCAGTAGAACCGATATACATACCTGGTCTTTTACGAACTGCGTCTAGTCCTTCAAGTATTTTTATTGATTTTTCATCGTATTTATTACTTGTTGCCATAACTTTTCACCATAGCTAGTATAACAAATAAAAAAATAAAAAAAAAGGGTTCTTGACGTAATTTAACGCCAAAAACCCTTTTAGAACCGCGGATTAGAAGTTATCTTTATCATTGTATTTAGCATTTTTCTCTTCTTTATCTTCTTTTTTGGTTTCCTTTTTCTCTTCTTTTTTCTTCTTTTTATCTTCTACTATAGGAACAATAGCAGTATCTTCTATTTCATTAATATCTAGAATCTTAATTGGTTTGCTAGATTTATCTAGATCAGAATCAACAACTGGTTTAATTGTTGTTTTACTTTCTTTTTTGATTTCTTCCTCTAGATTCTTTTTGAAGTTTTCTAAGTTCTTAGTTAAGACTGGTAATTCAAAGGTTACATCTTCACTGATTGGATCAGCTTCAATTTCTTTTTTGAATGTTACATCTTTTAAATCTTCTTCTTTGTCTTTCTTTTTAGGTTCTTTAGATTTTTTAGCATCTCTTAATCCTAAAAGTAAAACAATACCAAATAATACCACTAATAAAACAATGGCAATTAAAAAGATTGTAGTAAAGCTTCTATTCTCATATATTTTATCTATCACACCAAGTATTCTCACTTTTTACACCTTCTTATTATATATTTAGTATACCATAAAAAGTGATTAATATTAATAAAAAAAATAACTTAATAATAAGTTATTTTTATTTATATTTATTCATTTGTTGCATTATTTGTCTAACTTGTTTTTGACTAGGTTTCCTTCCCATTCCTGACATCATTGCTTCTATCATTTTTTCATTAATAGGAGGATTATCTTGGATTTGTTTTGTAATTATTTTCTTAGTAACAAAGAATCCTACAACTAAACCAATTAATAAACCTACAACTACTAAAAGTATATCGTGTACCATTAATAACATCTCCTTCGTATTAATATTTTACTAAATAATACTTAGATAAACAAGTTATTTCTCTTCCGGTTGAGCTACTGGTGCTGGTGCTTCTACTGGTTCTGCTGGAGCTTCTGTTGCTTCAGCTGGAACTTCTTTTGCTTCTTCAGCAGGAGCTTTTGGTTGCGGTTCTGGTTTTTCCTCTTCTAGATGTTCAACTTTGCCTTCTATTTTATAAAGAACTTTTTTCAAAATCGTATCGTAATCAAAGCCAACTTTTTCAAGAACATCATTATGTTTTCCACTGTAACCATAATCATCAATACCGATAGCATATCCCGGTTTAACAAAACGATACCATGGCATTGTTGCTCCAGCTTCGATACTGAATGTAACTACATCTGGTGGAAGTATTTGTTCTTGATATTCTTTTGGTTGTGATAAGAACAATTCCATTGATGGCATTGATACTAATCGATAATCATGACCTTTTTTAGCAAGCTCTTCTCTTACCAAATAAGCAACAGTTAAATCCATTCCTGTACTGATGATAATACCATCAAGTTTTTGATTTTCTTTTCTAACAATGTAGGCTCCTCTTGAAACATCAACACCGGATGTACCATCAAGGATATGAGCTTCTTCTTTAGAAACGACTAAAGCAACTGGTTTTTGATGATTAATTGTATAATCCCAAGCACCTATTACTTCGTTGATATCGGCTGGTCTAATAACTACTAAATTTGGTGTTGATCTTAACATCGTTAATTGTTCGATTGGTTGATGAGTTGGTCCATCTTGACCGATGCCTACAGAATCATGAGTGAAAACATATGTTATTGGTAAATCCATTTGGCAAGTCATACGCAAAGCTGGTTTTAAGTAATCGGCGAATGCTAAGAATGTTGAGCCGAAGACTCTTAGTCCTTCAATGGCCATTCCATTTAAGACTGCTGCCATACCATGTTCACGTACACCAAAGAAGATGTTACGACCAGTATAGTTTTTCTTATTCATTTCTACTTCTTTATATAAAGCTGTATGACATGAGGAAGAAAGGTCTGCACTACCACCTAGGAAGAATTTACTACGATCACTAATAATATTCATGATCTTAGAGTTTGATTCTCTTAATTCTTCACTGTAATCATTTTGAATTTTAAAATTATTACTTGAGAATGTAGCACCAATCTTACCATTGTCTAAGAAATCAATTATTTTTTTCATAGCGTCACTTGGATTGTTATCTTTAATTGATTGATAATACTTTTTCCATGCATCATATTCTCTATTATTTCTTTGACTAATAGATTGTCTAACATATTTAACAGCGTTTTCTGTTATTTCCATCATATTAGTTCCAATATTATAATGTTTTCTTACTTCAAGTAAGTCTTCTCTTGATAGTGGTTTACCATGAATTGTATTTTCATTTTGATGAGGTGCACCACGACCAATAACAGTTTTTACTTCAATTAGAGTTGGTTTTCTATTCATCTTAGCTCTTTCAATAGCTTTATCAATTTCTCTTGTGTCGTTTCCTTCACTTACGAAGTCAACTTCCCAACCCATGTTAATTAATTTTTGAACAAATGATTCACTACATGAACTACTTAGTTTTCCATCTAGAGTAATATCATTTGAATCATATAAAACGATAAGGTTTTCTAATGCTAAATTTCCAGCAATAGACATTGCTTCATTAGCAACACCTTCCATTAAATCACCATCTGAACATAAACAATAAACATAGTAGTTTATAAGTTTTTGTTTAGGTAGTTCTTTTTCAATTAAATTACTTAGATATTTTTCAGCTAAAGCCATACCTACAGCATTAGCAATACCTTGACCTAACATACCAGTAGTACAGTCTACTCCAGGTGTTTTACCTCTTTCGGGATGACCAGGAGTTTTAGATCCGATTTTACGGAAGTCAACTAAGTCATCGATTGATATGTCATAACCTGCCATGAATAGCATTGCATATAATAAAGCAGAACCATGACCAGCAGATAAAACAAAGCGGTCACGATTAACCCATTTAGGATCAGCTGGATTAATACGCATGTTATTTGTGTAAGCAGAGAACATAATTGGAGCTGCACCCAAGCAAATTCCTGGATGACCACTACCCGCATATGAAATCATATCAACGCTTAGAATTCTTAAACTATTTAATGAATGTACTAAATCTGGATTCATATTTTATACACTTCCTATCTTAATTATTATAACAATTTTTAGAGAATAAAAAAAGAAGATAATTTATTTATCATCTTTTTTTAAAATGTCTGTAACAATACCGTATAGTTTTTCCATTGCTAGGTCATTACGGTTTCTAGCCATATTCTTTTTCATTTCTTCAATTATATTTGGATTATTAGAAATTTCTTGCATGTATTTGTTAAACATGTATGATGTTCTAAAGCGACGGCCATAACCGTTTTTAACAAAATACTTGTAATTAGCAATTTCTTGGCCACCACTACAATTAATCATAATAACTGGTTTATTAAAGTATAAACTTTCAGTAGTTTGGGCTCCTCCTGGTTTGGAAACAACGAAATCACAGATTTGTAATAATTCAGGAACGTTATTAACAAACCCCATAGTTTTAATGTTTTTAACTTTATATTCATTTATCCAAGCATCTACTTTGGCTTTGGCATCCATGTTCTTGCCTGCGACATATATAAAATCTATATTTAAATTACTTTTAATTATCTTTCTAATATATGGAAGTGATAAGGTTCCTCCATTACCACCACCACCAAAGAATAAGCAGATTGGTCTTGAGCCATCAAAGCCATATTTCTTAGTTGCTTCTATGACATCAAAATCAACACTTGTTTTGGGATTGATTGGAATTCCAATTGGTTTAATTTTACTCTTTTCAATTCCGTGTTTAACTAAGTATCCTACTTCGTCTTTATCACCAACAACGATGGCTTGTTCTCTTTTATAGCCTTTCAACCATAAAGCATGACATTCATAATCAGTAACTACTGTAATTAATTTAGAATGAATTAAACCTTTACGATTATAGTAATCTATTAAGCTACTGCCAAAGAAATGGGTAGAAATTGTTAAATCAGGATTAAAATCAGAAATAATCTTTTTCATTCTCTTAGTATTAAATACACTACGAGAATTTCTTGTGGCAATGGCTGAACTTATTTTGCCATCAAACATGTTATATATAAATGTCCAACCTGCTGGAAATTTTAGTAAAAAAAAGTCAGTAACTTTTTGACTAACAACACCAAATGGAGTTGCATACCTAAGAAGGTCGATTGCTAAAATTTCTAGTTCTGGATCTTGAGCTTTAAAATATGATTCTATATACTCTGCGATTGCACGATGTCCATTACCATACATTGCATAAGTTAATAAAATTCTTTTTTTCATGGATGTATCAACCTCTTAGTAAAATTATACACTATTTTTCAATTCATTAAAATAAAAAGATAGTACGAGGTACTATCTATCTAGTGAGATGACTTGAGGTTCATTCTCGATTGTTTCCAATCTAGCATTAATTGCAATAACCCCAAATACTATTATCGAATAAAATAATAATATCCCTACCAAGTTTCTCATAGTTTCTTTTTTCATTCTCACCACTCCTTTTACCTTGACTTCATTATATAGCGTATATTTGTTCGTGTCAATACAAATATAAAACATTTGTTTGACTTTTTACACTTTACATGTTATTATGAATATGGAGGTAAGCTTATGGACAAGAACATTACTAAACGTCAAGAAGATGTTCTTAACTATATTAAGAAATATATAGTTGAACATGGATTCCCACCTTCTACTAGAGAGATAGGTTCGGCGCTTGGATTGTCATCCCCTGCGACTGTACATACGCACTTAAAAAAATTAGAGGATGCTGGATGCATTAGAAAGACTAATGCTAAGTTTAGAACTATTGAGGTAGTTGGCGAAAACGAATATGCAAAGAAAGATGAAGATACTGTAAAGGTTCCATTGCTTGGTAAGGTTGCTTGTGGTAACCCTATTGAAGCTATTGAAAATCCTGATGATTGGTTTACATTACCAGCTAGTTTAATTCCAGCTAGGGAAACTATTTTTACTCTAGAATGTAGTGGTGAATCAATGATTAATAAAGGTATCTATGATGGAGATATTGTTATAGTTCAAAAACAAAAAGTTGCTAAAAATGGTGATATTGTCGTAGCTATGACTGATGAGGGAGAAGTAACATTAAAAACATTCTATAAAGAGGATGATCATATAAGATTACAACCAGAGAATGATACAATGAGTCCTATTATACTTAACAATTGTGTAATACTTGGAAAAGCAATTGGTTTATATAGAAGTTTATAGTAAATAAAAAAAACTGATATTTGATATCAGTTTTTTATTTGAAGAAAACAAAGTAAGAAACAAAGGCAAAATAAGCAATTAAGCAAATTATACCATTTACTCTTTCGTATGTTTTTGATTTACCATCTACACCTAAAGCCATCATGGCTAAGAAGCCACCTACTAAGCCACCGATATGACAACTATTATCAATTCCTGGAATAATAAAACCAATAGCAAGGTTTATAGCAAGAACTGGTAAAACATTGCTTTTTAAGGTTTGACCTAAGTAAGCACGATAATGATAACCAAAATATAATAAAGCTCCTAGTAAACCAAATATTGCTCCAGATGCACCAACGGATAGGATTTTTTCGCCACCCATAACGCCGGAGAATAAGCCACCAGAAATAGCACTTATTAAGAATACTAAAGTATATTTCCAACGACCAATAAAGGTTTCCATTTGCGTTCCAATAATAAATAATGAATACATATTAATTAAGAAATGCAATAAAGATATGTGTAAGAATGCGTAAGTTACTAAACGCCATACTTGGCCTTCTTTTAGTAATGGTTCCCACATACCACCTAATTTTAGAGCAGTTCTTGTTGTTATAGAATTTAGAGCACTCGGTCCATCAAGGAAGCAAGTGATACCTAACATTATTAAGCAAATTGCCATTATTAAATACGTAATAATAATCTTTTTAGGTTTAAATGTTCTTTCATATAAACGATTATCTTGTTCAGTTTTTTGATTTATATCTTTAGTAACATTAACTATTAAATCAATACCAGTTGTGTCTTTTAGAAGTTTTTCATTAATGTTTGGGAAAGCTTCTAAAATACCTTCATTTGTAATATTTAAATTATTATTAAATAAAGCTACTGGTTTAATATTTTTAGTTTCACCTAATTCTAAATCTTCATTAACATTTAATAAGATATTTAAAGTGTTAACATTTAATGATAAGGTTTTCTTTTTGATTTGTTTTACTATACTATCAATTTTATAATAATCATAATCTAATTGTTCTTTATTAAAAATGCTGTTGGAGTTAATACGAATTATACGATATGGTCCATCTTGATTTTCTAACCATATTTCGTCTTTAACACCATTAACAACAATAGGATTATAGTTTTGTTCTGTTACAAAGTAATGAACTAATTTCATAATTATTTCATCATTTTTATTCATAACTATTGTGCTCATGTGATCACTCCTATCTACATTATAACAAACTTTTATTTCTTTTATTCTTTTAATAGTGTTCGATTAACACTATTTTTCCTCTAATTTGTTAAGGAAATCTTGAAATTCTTTTGGTAAAGGACTTTCAAAGTGAAGTTTCTCTCCTGTTATTGGGTGAATAAGGTCTAGTTTAGCAGAATGTAAAAACTGACCAAATTCAGTAGCTTTTTTCGTATTATATACAGGATCATTATATACTGGATAACCAATATAATTCATATGAACTCTAATTTGATGTGTTCTTCCTGTTTCAAGAATTAAACTAACTAAAGTATATCCTTTATATCTTTTTAAAACTTTTAAATTGGTTATAGCTTCTTTGCTATTCTTATCAGTAACCGTCATTTTTTTACGATCTTTAGGGTCTCTACCAATTGGAGCATCAATGGTTGCTGTTTCATGAGGGAACTCTCCGCAAAGTAAAGCTATATATTCTCTTTTTATTTTGTCATGATTTTTGAAATACTCACCTAGTAATTCATGAGTCTTATTATTTTTAGCGACTACTAATAAACCAGAAGTATCTTTATCGATACGATGAACGATACCAGGTCTTAGTTCACCATTATTATCACTAAGATTATTTGTATAATACATAAGTCCATTGACTAAAGTATTATCATAATTTCCAGCGCCAGGATGAACTACTAAACCACTAGGTTTATTAATTACCATTAAGTCATCATCTTCATAAACAATATCAATATCCATTTTAGTTGGTTCAACATCAGGTTCTTCAGAATAGTTATCAGGGATAATAATATTATCATTTTCTCTAACTTTGTAAGAATTCTTAACTTTATTACCATTAACAAGAATTAATTCTTGATCTAACATTTTGGTAATTGTACTACGTGAATATTCAGTATTATTCGCTAGGTATTTGTCGATTCTTTCGTCCGGATTTTTTACTGTCAGATTCATTACTATCCTCTCCTTTTATAACAGCAATCATTAATAATGCTACACCAATTACAATACAGATGTCAGCAACATTAAATATTGGATAATCATATTTGAAAATATAGAAATCTAAGAAGTCTCTTACATAACCGAAGATAATACGATCAACTAGATTACCTAATAAACCACCAATTAATAAACCAAAAGCAATATTGTTTCTTTTATTATCTTTAAAGACATAAACGAAATGATAAATTAAAGCAATAGCAATAATAGTTCCAATTATTATAACGGCTTTATTATTACTAAATAAACCCCAGGCTGCCCCTTCGTTTTGACATAAAGTTAAATAAAAAAATTTATTAATTACTTGAACTGAATAATTTAATTTTAAAAATGTTGTAGCAATGATTTTAGATATTTGATCGATTGCTAGAACAATAATAGCTATAAATACTATTTTTTTGTTCATGACGAACACCTCGCTAAACATTATAACATAGATAAAGTAAAAAGAAAGATTGCTCTTTCTTATTCATATTTGTTTTCACTAAACTCTTCAAAGATATCAAGAAGATATTCTTTTCTAGCTATCTTATCAACCCATTCTTTTGGAATGAAATCATAACCGTTAATGATACCAGCTAAACCACCAGTTAAAGCAGCAATAGTATCAGTATCACCACCTAAGTTAATAGCACCGATAATAGCTTCTTTATAACTTTCAGATTTTAGTAATACCCAGATACAAGCTTCTAGAGAATCTACTACAAAAGAGCTTGAATGAATATCTTTTATTTTTAATTTGGAAATATCGTCTTTTAATAAACGCTCATAATACTTTTGGGCTTCTTCACTAAACATTGTATAGTCAACACATTTAGTCATACTATAAGCAGAATATTTATCTTTACCATTAAGTAAGAACATTGCAAAGCGTGTATAAATATAACAGCCTAAAACACTTAATTCATGAGCATGTGTTATGGAAGAAATATTTTTAACTAATTGTAAAACTTCCATATCTTTTAAGTGAGTTTCAACAGCATAGTATGCTATTGGTAATATTCTCATTAAGGAACCGTTTCCATTTGATTCAATTTCAGTTAAACCATTTGTTGTTGGATCATCATGAGTTTCGGCAAAACGGTCTAGGGCTTTTATTGTAGTACCACCCATTCCGAATACTTCATGATCTGGTGTATATTGTGCGTGGTCTTTATAAGCAACAAATTTTAGGGCAATATCTTCATAATCTATTCCATTCTTAGAATTGATAGAATCAATTGTTGCTATCATCATAGATGTATCGTCTGACCAAGTTCCAGCTGGCATATTATGTGAGCCAAACTCAGTCATTTTAGTGACAGGTTTTTTTAATAATTCTTCACGGCTTTTACGTTCTAATGGCACACCCATGGCATCGCCAACGACGAAGCCCATTAAGCCGTCTATGTATTTCAACCTCATGATACCACCCACCTATCTCAATTATACTATATTTTCTTGTTTTTTTTAATCATTTTTATTATTTGTTAATAACTATTTGGGAAATTTGAGAAAAATTATCTAGATTTATTAACTTAAAGGTCTTATTTTCATAGTATAAACAGGTATGCTCGGGGTTTCTTCTGGGGAAACCTACACTACCCGGATTAAGATGTTTACCTTCTAAATTATAGGTATGGCTATGACCTATTAAGCAATAATTATCATCAAATAAATAATCATATTTATTGCTTAAATGACCATGTGTTAAATAGAATTCAATTCCATCAATATCATATTTAAGATAATCTTCTGTTACTGGAAAATTTAGTTTTGCTAAATCATTATCACTATCAGTGTTACCTCTAATGCCGGTAATGATTGCTCCCCAGCGATTTAATAAATTAGCGACTTCATTTTCAGCAAATGGATCATAGCGATAGTAGTTATGTAAGAAGTCTCCTAAGATTATTATTTGATCAGGATTTTTTAGTTCACAATACTTTAATAATTTTTCTGTATATTCAAGATTTCCATGAAGATCAGATGCTATTACTAATTTCATATAATCACCAAATTTATTATAACAAAAAAAGGTACAAATTGTACCTTAGCCTAATTCTAATTCTTGGTCTTCTAGTTCTGGAAGTATTTTTTCAATAGCAGTTTCATCATTATTTAATGTCAAATATAATTTAGTATTCTTTATTTCTAGAATTCCAGTTCCCTTACTAGTTTGTGTTTCATTATGATAAGTGAAGTTGTATTTATAATTTGCAACACTAACTAATTGGGTATTAAAGTTTGTTTCTAAAGCTGTTTCACTATCTGTTTGAATAATATTTAAACGAATCATATTTTCATTGATTGATGTAATAATTATTTTAAGATTATCATTACTATCTTTTATTTTATATTCACCAATTAAAGCTCCATAAGTTACAACATTAGTTCCTTCTTTATATAATTTTAAATTACGGAAGTTACCTAAACCTAAGTGTGATAAATTGGTATCCGGAATATCAGTATCAAGTGAAAGTAATACATAATCTTTTTCTAGAATAATACTTCCCTTTCCCGTATTATTATAAGAATCCTTATAAGTGAAGTTATATTGGTCTTCTTTTACTTCACCTAGTTGTTTTTCAATTATTGTAACCTTTTCTCCTTCATCAATAGTTGTAATTGAAAAGTCTATACTTTTTTGGGTTATACTGATTATTTCTAGTTTAATACTTTCACTAGATAAATCTACGTAAACTCCTTTATATGGTGAATAATCTTTTTCAACTGGTTCTTGTTTTGTCTCTTGTTCCTTTTTGAAGAAGTCTAAATTGATATTTGTTTTTTTTAATAAAAGGAACCCTCCGCAAATAACAATTACAATTATAAACATTATTATTAAAGCATTTTGTTCTTTTTGCATAATCATTCTCCTACTTTCTATTATATTTTAACAAAAAAAATTCTTTATTTTAAGTGTTAAAGAATTATTTTTTATTACTTGTCATACATTTTTTTGTTTAAATCTAAACCTTGAAGTTGTAAAGAGATAATAATACTCTTTATTTCTTTGTCTGTTAATGATAATTTTTTTAAATCTTTGCGATTTAATTGCCATAAATCACTAATGATGTTGATTTCGTTTTGACGGAGAATGTTTAGGACACGGGAAGATAAATCTAATTTAGCAATATCATCTGTAACACCGATCATATAATCACTCCCTTTAAACAAAAACAAGTAGCACATCTTGTTGTTGCTACCTGTTGTATATTAATATTATATCATTTTATTTCTTGCGATGTAAGGATTTCTTTTCTAAAAGTTCTTCATTTCTTTTTTTAATAATTAAGAAATAGATTAAGAATGAAATAGTTAAACCTACCACTTCTAATGTTAACATTGGTGGGAAGTATTTAAGCCATGGATATAAAACCATTACATTCTCTGGTATCTCTGTTGAAAAGATATAATTTGTTTTAAAGATTAAATTAAATGGATACATTATTAACATTAAAAAATTAGTTAAAAAGAATGTTTTAATAAAATCTTTTTTTTCAACTTGATAACCAAGAGCATAAAAAGAAAAGAAACTAATTGATAAAAAGAAATGATGAGATATTACATATTGCCAAAAGTTGAAATTATCAATTGTTGAAATTAAATCTGGCCATAAAACGGCTGGTATAGGACCAATAAAGCATAAAAAGATTGTGAATCTAAAAATCCATTCTTTTTTGAATAAGCAACCATACATGAACATATAGTTAGCAATAAAACACAAATGAAATGGTAAATCTTTTTTATAATCAAAACTACCAAAATACAAATTACCAAAAGTATAAATAATCATATTTAGTAATAAAATAATAGCTGATATTTTTAAAATCTTCCAAGTTTTATCTTTGGGAATCGCCGCTATTTTATTACGATTTAAATAAATAATAATAACAGCAATAATTGGAAGTGCTATAAAGAAATCATGAAGGATTCCAAATTGATGAAATAGAACATGAGGATGTTCGTTAACAAAAAATTCTCTTAACATGGCATTATTCCTATCTTACTTGTTTAATAAAATCATTAATAATACCATTTTTGTTTTTATTAATTTCATTTATTAGAGTATGAATTTCATTTAAAGTTTGATTATCTAAAGTACGAAGATAATCAAGGGATTTAGTTCCCAAAGTTGCTAACTTGTTGTCAGTATTACTCTCTTTAAAATACAAACTATAGTAAACAAGATATTCAATTGTTTCGTTATTCTTGAATGGTTTATAAATATGATTTTCTATATATGAATAATATATATTTAAATTTTCAACTGTTGGTACATTTCGATCGTTTAGGTCTGCTTCTACTAAATCTCTTTTGGCATCTATAAGTTTACCAACTATTTCATTTTTCATGAAAGATGTATATATTTCATCAAATAAGTCTTCTTCTTTTCCATCAACTTTAGATAAAGATTTTTTTAATTCTTCTAAAGTTGTTTTGTTTTGATTTTTTAAATATTTAGTAGCATTATCAGCTAGTATTTCTAAGTCATTGTCTTCTTCATAAACACCTAAAGCTTGAAGATATTTTGTTGAATAAGCTACTCTTTCAAATGTAGTACTATCAGATATTTTATTGTAATTATTTTTTAAACAGTTATAGTTATTTCTAATTTTTTCGATACTAATATTGCTTAATTCTTTTAAATCTTCTTTTACTAAATCTTCTTGTTTTTTTAAAGATTCCTCTTGTTTATTTTTACAGCCTGTTAGTAAAAATAGAGATATTAAAAAAATAATGAATAATTTCTTTTTCATGAATATCACCTACTTAATTATACCATAAAAAAAGATGGATTAATCCATCTTTAGTTTGTTTTAAATTGATAATAAATGCCAGCTGCTGCAATAATAACTGTAATTATTGTAAGGATACCAATTGGAATACTAAATAATGCTGGTAAGTATTGTTGAACTAAGGCAGCTCCAGCAATACCACTAACGATTATTATAATATACTTAACGAATAATGTAGATAATGCTCCAACGATTAAAGCAATACCTGCTTGAATCATTAATTTTATTGAAGGATCAATTCCTGTAATATAAGCACCAATTGACATATATACAAGATAAGCAACTCCTAAGAATATAGCAAGCTTTTCTAGTTTTAAACCTGCCAAAGCTAGGAATAAACCAACTAGAGCTTTTACTAGAATCAATACTTTTTCATCAGCGATAAAGTGTGGTAGTATTTGTCCTGCTAAAGTAAAGCCGAAGAAGAAGCATCCAATAATAATTAATAATTTTTGAGCTTTGTATCCATAAAAAGCAAGTCCAATTCCAACTAGTATAAGAATAATTGCGGTTAAATCAAAGTTCATAGCTATCCTCTTTTCTAAGAATATTATACAACGCTTTATAAATTTCATAAACAAAAATAATAACTAATGATATGAAGAAAATGAATAAAACAGTTGTAAATGGTAGAGGTTCTACTCTTAAGAATCTAGCTGTAAGTGGAATCTCAGCCATAATTAATTGCAAACCAACTGAGAAGATAACAGTATATATTAATAATTTGTTATTTGATAATGGAATATCAAGAATTGACTTTTTCTCACTGTGGCAGTTGAAGACATTAATGTTTTGAATTAGAACCATCAACATCATAATTACAGATCTAGCTGCAGTTATATCTACTCCTTGTTTAATTAAGTAGTACCAAGTTCTAAAGACAACAACGGTAATTGTAATACCTAAAAGTCCTACTTCAATAGCTAAGTCACGCGAGAATAGTGATTCTTTTGTATTACGTGGTTTTTCAAACATAACACCTTTATCTGATGGATCGAATGATAACGCAATATCTTGAAGACCATCAGTTACGACATTTAACCATAGTAATTGAATTGCTAGTAATGGAATATCCATCTTGAAGATTAACGATAGAATAAAGAATGATACTTCAGCGAATCCGCAACCTAATAAGAATAAGGTTATTTTACGAATATTATTATAAGCCGTTCTTCCCTCTTCGATTCCGGAAACAATAGAAGTGAAATTATCATCTGTAATTATCATAGAAGCTGTTTCTTTAGCAACATCGGTTCCACTACCCATGGCGATACCAATATTGGCACTCTTAATAGCTGGAGCATCGTTAACACCATCACCAGTAACAGCAACGAATTCACCTTGTCTTTTAAATGATTCAACAATGGCTAGTTTATCCATTGGTGTTACACGTGAGAAAACACGAATACAACTAACGAATTTATCGAATTCTTCTTCGCCCTTGCTTAGATGTTTTTCAACATCTTCACCAGTTGCTACTTCTGATTCGTTATTACATAAACCTAATTCTTTAGCGATGGCAAATGCTGTTAATGGGTGGTCACCAGTAATCATAACAACTTTGATACCAGCTGTATGACATTCTTTTAAAGATTCTTTTACTTCTTCTCTAATTGGATCGATAAAAGCAACTAGACCGATAAATTTCAAGTCTACAATATCTTTTTTCTTAGTGCCTTTTACTTTGCCATCAGCAATAGCAATAACACGATAACCTTGAGATGTTAATTCTTTATTTTGTTCATAATATCTTTCATTTTCTTTAGAGAAAGATAATACTTTTTCTAAAGAACCTTTAACTGTACAACGTAATTCTTTATCTTTTTCGTAGAAGACTGCTGAATATTGATTTTCTGATTCATATGGAATTCTTTCAATTATTTTAGGTCTTTCATTTTGTTCTAGTTTTTCTGCCATACTTAAGAATGCTATATCGATTGAATCACCAAATGATTCCCATTTATCGCCACGTTTACTTAAGTGTGCTTCATTATTAATGGCTCCTAACATGGCAATGTATTTAGCATCACTAATCTTAGCTTTACCTAAAGGCTTTACTTTTCCATCACCGTTATAACCACTACCTTCAATTTCGAAGGTATCATCATTTGCTAAGACAATTTTTTTAGCAGTTTGTTCATTAACAGTTAAAGTACCTGTTTTATCTGATGCAATAACAGTACAGCTACCTAATGATTCAACAGCATTTAACTTTTTAACGATAACATGTTTTTTAGCCATACGTTTAGAAGCAATTGTTAAAGCCATTGTTTGAGCAAGTGGTAAACCTTCTGGCATTGCTGAAACAGATAAAGCTATAACGCAAACTACGATCTTATTAAATTTATATCCTTGACCAATTAAAACAAACGTTGTGATAATGGCAATTATTATAATTATTACTGTTATTTGTTTAGAGAATCTTTCCATTCTAATTGTTAATGGAGATTTTTCTTCTTCGGTAGTAGATACTTTTTCAGCAATCTTACCAATTTCTGTATTAACTCCAGTTCCAATAACAACAGCAACAGCACGACCTGTTACAACAGCAGTTCCGGCATAAAGCATATTTTTTCGTTCAGCCAATGGAACTTTTTCTTCTTTGATTGGGCTATCTTGTTTTTCAATATTAATACTTTCACCAGTTAGAGCTGATTCATCAATAGTTAAATTGTGACATTCAATAATTCTTGCATCGGCACTAATACGATCGCCACTTTCAAAGAAAATGATATCACCAGGAACGACATCCTTGGAATTTATTTCAATTTCACTATTATCTCTCATTACTTTAGAAGTTTGTTTAATCATTTTAGCTAAACTTTCAACATCTTTATTAGCTTTCCATTCCTCATATGTTCCAATTGTGACATCAACTAGAATAATAAAGATTAAAGCTATAGCATCAATTACTTCACCAGTAATAAATGATAAGAAAACGGTTACAACCAAAATCATTTCAATAGGATTATTGAACTGTGATAAAAAAAGTTTAAGAATACTATCTGGTTCTTTTTGCGGTAGTTGGTTTGGACCATATTTTTCTAATAGTTCACTTGCTTTCTTAGATGATAAACCTTCTCTTTTGGTATTTAACTCTTCATAGATTTCTTCAATTTTATTACTATAATAGTTCATAAAAAATCTCCTTTAAAAAAACTTATCTGAGTTCAGATAAGCTTTTTTTTCATTAATCTTGGTGTTATTTATATTACCTTATCTTATGGTGGTATTATAACATATTGTGAGCTTTTTTTCTAGTAGATAGTTGTAATTATTTTAATCTCTAAAATGCTAGAAAAAATATTAAGAAAAAAAGTAATACCTAAGTATTACTTTCGATTCCATCTACCATTAAACATATTGTTTAAGTACTCAACACCAAAATATTCGTCATATATTTCTTCCAGTTTATTAGCTGGAGGAATATTTTTTTCATATTCTTGTCCTCTTTTGATAGCTCCTACAGTTAAGAAAGCATCAAAGACTAAGAAGATAAATAAATATTTCATAAATTTAGTACTTTTTTTCTTGTCTACACGATCAATTAAAGCTTTAACGTTTGGATAAACTAGTTTAATCCAAATGATTCCAAGGATTCCCCAGAAAATCGAATATTTAAGACATATACGACCGTTTAGATTAAATGGTTTAGTTCGGTAACTCCAAGCTACAAAGCCAAACATCTTTTCCATTGTAAAACTTAAAACGTATTCTAATACTGAACCAGCAAAGAATGATACGAAAAATATTTCAATATTTTTGCTATTTTTTAACTTATAAAGGAAATAAGTTAATACTATAGCGCTCAAACCATAAACAATGTTAAATGGGCCTATTACTAAAGCTGAATGATTTATGAATAATCCTTTACGATAGAAAGTCCATATTCCTTCAACTACCCAGCCCATTAAACAACCAAAGATAAATATGTAAAACATATCATGTACTGATATTTTATCTTTTTTCATAATGATTCCCCTAATCGATATAAATTATAACATTAGGTTTAATTTAGAGCAAATTTAGTCATTTAAATACTCTATTTTATCTTGGATAAGTCCTCTTAAAGGATTAAGATCAAAATTACATTTTTCAGTAGTACTTATATTAGTAAATTTTTTACTTTCTTCAACAAGAACTGAATCTAGATATTTTAATTCAGCTACACTACTTGATTTATCGATTCTTTCTTTTAGAGTTTGAATGAATTCCTTAGGATTAAATAATTCTTTTAATTCTTCATCAATACGATTATAAGAAGTATAATTATTCTCTGTTCTTAAAAGAATTGATTCAAAATCATACATATCTTGTGATTTATTATATTTTTGATATAAATTGTCTAGTTTTTTTCTTTCAGATTTAGCTAATTTGTCATAGTTAAGAATAACTATTGGTAAACCATTTTTATTCTTCTTTGACTTAAATTCTAAGCTAGCACGTGATAGTTTTTCTAGATATGTTGAATCTTCTAATAATTTAGAACTTGCTAGAATAAAATCTGGTTCAATATATGGATAATTAGAATTATTGAAGTTTGGTCGAACAGCAAATTTATCAACTAAGATTGTGTTCTTAACATCTCTTGTATTATCAATTAATTCTCTTGGTGCCATATATTTATTATTTAATTTATGACTATCAGATATTAATCTAATTGAATCATCTAATAAACCATTAAAGCCAAAGACAACATCATCAATAGCAATTGGTTTATCATTTGTAACTAAACTCATATCAATATATAAGTTTTCACGATTATTTAAAGTATTGTACCAAGCATCGATATAACTATTGGTCTTTTTATATTCTTGTTCAATATTTAAATTACTTGTTAGAAGCATGAATTCTTGTGGACATTCATACATATTTAATTCTTTACCATAGATACTCTTAGTAATTGGTTTTTGAAGATATGATCTACTTCTAATTTCAAAATTATAAATATTACCAAATAATTTCTTTAGATTATTTTCAATAGCAAATGATTCATACATTGTATAAATTGGATAGTCATCAGTCATAACTATTAAGTCATCTTCTTCAGTATGAATAATCTTATTTAATCTAACTATATATTCTAAATCTTTTTGGTAAGCATTATGATCTAAGCGATCTAAACTAAACATATTTAAGAATGTTAAAGCTTCATTATAAGTTAGTTTAAAATGTTTAATAATAAAGTTTTCTTTAACATCTGTTAGTTCTTTAATCTTCTCTGTTAATTTATTTTTTAATTCTTCTTCATAATCAATAATGTCGTTATAAGATACAGGAGCAACTAAAATAATTGGTCTAGATGCTTTGTTATCTAAATCGAAACGAGGAATTAAGTATAACAAGTAAGATATTAGCTTGTTATAGTTATCTTTATCTATTTCTTCAATACTTACGATACTTAGTATTTTAGTTAAATTACCATAGTATTTTTTGTTTTCACTATATAAAGAATCCCTAAATATTTTTAAGATACTTGTTATCTCTTTTTCAAAACTTAAGTCTTTAGCTATATAACCTATATTAGTTATGAATTTAGCATTAATTTTAAATTCTTTATTTATTTCAACTATATAATTTTGTAGTTCTAAATATTTAGTTATCTGACTTAATAGATTAATTTTTACATTTTTAATTTCTTCATTTAAGAAACTAAAATCTAAAGTATTAAGTAAAAATTTATTCATATTATTTAGCTTTTTATAGATTTGAATTAATTCTTGGTCTTTATCTAAAACGCTTGTAATTATCTTTGGCGAACATAATTCAGAAGCTAGATTATAATCTAACTTACGAATAATACTAGTTAAATTTTCACGATTATAATATTTTATTAATTCATCTTTTTGATAATAAGGCATTAACTCAGTTTTAGAAGCTAACATCTCGCCTAATAAAGATGGATTAGATTTAATTAAATCGATAAATACACGAGGTATTAATTCATCATTTGATAGTATCTCTTTTGTTAGATTATTATCAGCATTTAAGATTAATTTAGCTACTAAATGAGAAGGCATCTCATTTACCTTAGGAATATTATTAATTAAATATCTAACAGAAAAATTATCAAGACTATAGTTTTCTTCTAATAGTAAATCTCTTCTAACGATATCGTTTTCGTAGATTGCTTCTCTTTCAATTTGTGGTATTTTTTCAACCAAGTTATTAATAACTTTAGGATCTCTAACACTCTCTAAATTAGATATTATTTTTACCATATCAGGAATACTTAAATCTAATTCTTTTAGAATGTTTTCTAATTTATCATAATCTTTAATGGTTACAGAATTAATAACAAATGTTCCGACCTTAGAATCTCTAACCATTGTTGATGCAAATTCTTTTTTATTTGCTAAAGCTAGAACATATAATGAATCAATATCAAAGTTAAATATTTTCTTATGATATAAATCATTAATATGTTGACTACGTAAATGTTTAATACATTTTTCTAAATCAACACCTTCAGGATTAGATATTCTATCTACTATTTCACCATAGATTGTTGGGTTGTTTTGAATAACGTATGTAAAATCTTTTTTAGATAAGCTTTCTAAAACGTTATAATTTAAGCCATCTAAAACATTACTAGAATTAACAAGCATATCTAAAAGCATTTCTTTTGGTAATTTTTTTATAATTAATGGATTCTTACAGTTTTGTAATAATTCTCTAACGCCTTTGATATCTAATAGTTCTAATTGAACATCTTCATTACAATCTTTTAGTAAGTGAAGATTAATAATATCAGATTTATATTTAGTAATGGCATCAATTACTTGTAATTTGTTTAAATATTTAAAAATTTCATTATCATAATTGTAGTTATCTTCTAGTTTAGAAAAATATAATTCCATGAAATTATCATTATTAACTAATTCTTCTGGATTAGGATAACTATTAGCAAACTCAGAAACTGTTTTTATATCATAAAGGTTTAAGATTACAGGTTCTTCAATAATACTCTTAACTGTTTCTTCGCGAAGTGTATCAAAACGGTAACCGCGATTAACTAAAGCATTATCAATTTCTATGTCTTCACGCAATATTAAAACTTCTTCTTTAGTTAAATCATAAAGAAGATCTTCAATAGATATAAAATCATTATCATGAAGAATACTATTTTTAATTTTTTTAGAAGTCTTTAATAATGTTTTGCGTGGACGTTTGCAGAAGTTAGTTAATGATACAATTGTTGAACCACTCATTTCAGTTGAATCTAATAATTCAATGAACTCTTTATCTTTTAGTAAATCGTTTAAAACGCGAGAGATACCTACTTTATTTGATTCAAGTAAAAACTTATAAAGATAACTTTTTTCATTAGCTGTGAATTTAAATTTCTTAAAGGTGATACGTTTATTAAGTTCTTCAATTACTTCCTTCTTATCTGTTGCGGGCTTTTTTAGCTCTTTTAATAGGTTTTCGTTAGTAATTCTTTGTATCATAGGCCCAACTCCTTATTCTAATTAATTATATCATTATTGAAGGCAAAAAAAAAGGGATTTTATTTCCCATTTTTTAAGGCATCTTTAGCAAGTAAGATTGCATCTTCTAAGGTATCAGCTGTTGCTAAAAAGCCCGTTGAATGGACAAATCTAGCAGTTTTAATACCAGAAGCTTTAGCTAATTCTTCATCGTGTAAGCCAAGTAATCCACTTGAGAATATATAAGCTAACTCTTTTGACTCTTTAGATACTGTACGAGGCTTAACGCTCCAACCTCCTCGATTGGATGGATAAACAACAATTTTTATTTCTTTTGCTTTTGGATTGGTTGAACTCCACATTGCATCAACATATGGATAATAATTGTCTAGAATCAAAATACCATCTTCTACTTTATTTATTTGTTCTTCTACTCTAACATTGGCAAGAAGAAGAGCGTTTTCTTTAACAATAAAGCGATCAAATATTTTTTTAGCAACTTCAACAGCCATTAAGAAGTTATCATCATTATCAACTTCTTCATTCCAAGCTTTGTTAAATAAATCAATTATTTTATCTAAGTCAGATAAATAATAAGGAGCATTTATTTTAGGAAATACACCATTATCAATACCATCAATTTGCATAACTAGTTTTTCATCAACTGCCTGCCATAGTTTTTCAACATCGATTGGATTTTGTTTTTTTAAATATTCACGACCATAAAAATCCCAAAGTAAACCAAACGAACAATATGTTAAACCATTGCTTCGTTTAAGAGGATTAGGTCCATGATGATCAAAGCGACCAAAACCAACGTCATAAATGATAGCATCTTCTTTTGCATCTTTAGATTCTGCTGTACGACAAACAACAGGATTTTCGACAATTTTTGATAAGAACATTGTTGAGAAAACATCATCCGGATGGAATGTTGATGTATGCGTAACTAGATTAGCTTCTTTTATATTTTTTGTGATTTTTAGGTTCATGTTTCTTCACTCCTTTTATTGATGTAAGTCTTGCAACTTTTATAAATTCCATAACTATTATAGCTAAGAAGGCCATTAATAAAGATGCTAGATTGTTACCTAAACCAATATTCATTGTTTTAAAGTAATAAAAGTAATTAAATGCTATTGCTATAGCTATACTAGTTAACAAATATATAATATTTGGAATTCTTTTAAATATTTTTAGAATATTCTTAATTAAGAAATTTTCACTATATAGTGATATGGTTAAAAGAATATTGGTAAAAATAAATATGTTATAGAAAATTGTATTAGCTTGAGTTATGACTCCATCATTTGTCAAAATAAACATATACGGAATAGATAAATTAATCATAATTAGAAAGACTTCAATTAGTAATAGAACTATTTCTTGTGTACCAAATAATACTCCTTTTTTAATTGGAAGTCTTTCATCTAAATCAATGTCATATGGCATTTTTTTATAAACAAATTCAACAATGAACATTGTTAGTAATTTAGTTATCATAATTAAAAGTAAGCTATAACTAAAGGGAAAACCATTAATCTTATAAACAACATAGCATAAAAATAATGGTAAATAAGTTAGGATGCTATATTTTAATAAACGAAGATAGTTGTCATGTTCTCCTCTGGCATTTAGTAATCTTTTATAAAGTTTTTCTAAGCTAGAAAATTCTTGGATTATATTATCGTTTTTCATCTTAGTCAAAATTTTTTTAGATGTTGTTTTGATGTGGATGTTTTTAGATAACATACTTTTTTTATACTCTTCTTCCTTACATGAAAAAGAAATAAATTTTGGTTTTTCTTTAGCTAAGACAATTAAATTAATGCCCGCTTTATTAAATAGTCTAGTATATTTTTCATCGACAATATCTGTTACAACATTAGTTATCTTAGTTAATTTATCTTCTTCGTTAATCATTTCTTGGTAAAGATTTAAAGAAGATATTGGTAAAAAAATTATACTGATGCTTAAGGCATTTAAAACATTAAATAAATAATTAGTTTCTTTTTCTAAATAACGGTTTGTTAAAAATACAGCAATAAAAGTAATGATCGTTAAAACAAAAAGAAGAATTCTAATCTTTTTAATCTTGTGATATAGCTCATCACGATATTGGTTTTTATTCTTTTTAGCTATTATAAATTTAAACCCTATTATTAGAATAATAATTACAATTGATAAAATAATATTTAATGTATTATTCATAAAACCACCTAGTTAATTATATCATAAAAAAACTAAGTACTATAGTGCACTTAGTTGTAAACAATGCTCTTTTAATGTTAAATTTTCAACCGGTTTTCTAAATTCAGTAGTGAATAATTTTTCTTCACCAGTTTCACCTGCTGAATAAGCTGTAATAGAAACAACACTATCAATACCTTCAGATATCTCTTCAGATGTTCTAATCATCTTTGGTTCATCATTAACACATAGTCTTGTTATATCTAAAAATACTCTTGTTTTACCATCGTCTTTGCCATCCATGATATAGGCTTCAAAGCAACGGTTTTCGTTTCTATCACCATCTGTTAATGATAAGGAACCATTAACATAGATTAAATCTTTTTCTTTAGTTGCTTGGAATTCAACTATTTTTAATTCTGTCACATATGAATCTTGCATAGGATATGCGGTATCTCTTATTTCTTTACAATAGCTTAAAGTTTTGACTATTGCTTCTTGTTTTTTACGACTAGAAATACCATTGAAACGATAGTAATTTTCAAAAACTATTTGCCTATCCTTAGGATTCATAAAACTCACTGCCTCTTTCATTTGTTGTCAATCTCGTTGTCGTTTTTGAGCATTGACGTTATAGTTTCATTCACACAATTTTTATAATAACAAGATGCTTATTTAATGTCAATAAGTTACATTACTATATTCGATAATATACTGTATAGCAGCGTTATATATTTCAATTTTTGTAATATCTTTTTTGCTTACAGTAATCTTTATTTCTGTTTCGTATTTTCCCCTAGTTATCTTATAATTGTATTCACGATAAGTTTGATATTTAGCTTCTTCTGGTTCAACATCTTTAATTAATTCGTTGATATTTTGGAAGTCTAAATACTTGATATCGAAACCAAATAATTTCTTTTTATTGGCTTCGGTATAAGAAAATTTTGATGGTTCTTCACAAGAACCGGATTCTAATTCTTCATTTACTTTACCACTACAAGTGTAATATTTATCATTAACTAATAATTTATAACTGTAATCATATTTGTTTTTTAGTAGATGTTCTTTTTGTTCTTCATAATCAGTAAATTCTTCTGTAGGTTCTGGTTCTGGAATTTGAATATCTTTGTATTTCCACAAAAAGACACTATCAGGAACAAGAAAAACAATAGCTATTAAAATAACAATGATGATAATAGCATAGGTGAATAAAAAACTCTTTTCTTTTTTTTCTTTCTTCTCTGCCATATTACTAACCTACTATGCTATTTAAAACTTTTTCTTTTGTTAAACCATTGATGTAATCTTTAGCTAACATTTCTTTTTTGCCAAATGGTTTAACTTTGGTTATATATATAACCTTATCTTTAGTACAAATTCCAATACTATCTTTATTAATTTCACAGATAGTTCCTGAGGAAAATTTGGAATCATTTTCACCAATGTAACATTCAAGAACTTTTACTTCATTGCCATTAATAATGGTATTGGCAGTTGGCCATGGATATAAACCGCGAACTTGATTATATACTTCTTTAGCTGTTTTATTGAAATCAATATGTTCTTCTTCTCTTTTGATATTCCAAGCAAATGTTGCTTTAGAATGATCTTGAGGAAGACGCTTATTAGTTCCATTAATAATACTTGGTAAAGTTTCTAATAATAAGTCACGACCCATAACACTTAAAGTATCGTGAAGAGTACCAACATTATCAGTATCTTTTATAACATATTCTTTAGTGGAAATAATATCACCAGTATCCATGTCTTTATCCATATACATAATTGTAATACCTGTTTTTTCTTCGCCATCAATTAAAGCATGATGAAGTGGTGCTCCACCACGTAATCTTGGTAATAAAGAAGCATGAACATTAACACATCCTAAACGAGCACAATTAAGAATTTCTTCAGGAATTATTTGACCATAAGCACAAGTAATAATAATGTCTGGTTTTAATTCAACAATAGGATCAAATTCTTTTCTAATCTTTACTGGTTGATAAACTTTTATATTATGTTCAAGAGCAACTTTTTTAATAGGACTAAAAGCTATTTCATGTTTACGACCTATTTCTTTATCTGGTTGTGTAACAACCATGATTACATTTGTATTCTCTACTAACATTTCTAAAACAGGAACAGCAAATTCTGGTGTTCCCATGAATATTACTTTAGTTTCTCTCATATTCATCACCAAATTTATTATAACAAAAAAAAGCGAGATAATCGCTTCTTTTTCAACTCTTTTACACTACTTTCTTTTATTTTCACTTATTAGTTCTAAATCTTCAGTTAATTGTTTAACTCTTTCGATTATACGACGAGCTTTTATTTCATCATCACTATAATCACTAGTTCTTAAGTGTTTTTCTAATTCTTCAATATTTAGATTAGAAGTAAAGAAAGTTGCTTTATAATTATTCATTCTCTTTTGAAGAATTGTTCCTAGGATTTCATCTCTTGACCATTCAGTAACTTTTTCGGCACCAATATCATCAATTAATAATAAATCAACATTTTCTAAGTATTCGATACGATCAGCGTATGAATCAAAGTCACTTTTAATATCTCGTAGTAATTCTGGAAAGTAAACTATTTCTGTAGAGATTCTCTTTTTAGATAATTCATTAAATAAGGCAGAAACCAAATAAGTTTTACCACAGCCAAAATTACCATGAAGATATAAACCTTTAAAGTTGCCATTCTTATCATATTTATCGTAGAATTCTTTTAACCATTTGATTACTTTAACTCTTTTTTTATCGCTGATATCAATATCAGTAAAAGAAGCTGCTAGTATATCTTTTTCTCTTGTTTGACGGTTATTTTCTTTTTCTTTTAATTCCTTTTGATATTTACAAGGAACATAAGAAAATATTACTTGATTATTAAATTTATCAGGATAAAAAACATGGCCTTCTAAACGATTCTTGCAATAAATCAAACCATCACATTTAGAACAATTATTTAACTCGCAGACTGTTGATTCTAAATTCGATGTATAACGCATGGCAATTTCTTCATCAACACCTAGAGTTTTGATAAGACGACGGAATTTCGTATCCTTGCATGCTTCAGTATAATTCTTTTTTAATTCTTTATTGTTAACTTCACTGGAAATTGTCATCTTTATCACCTAAATTCTTTTAATAGATTTTCTAGTTCTTTTTGTTCTTCTTCAGATATTTCTTCTTTAGTTATATCTTGATTAAACCAAACAGGTTCCACATTATCAACTTTATTACTTTTCTTAGCTGGTAATTTCTTATTGTATTTATTGTTTTCTTTTTTAGCTAGTTCCATTGCTTCACGAGCTGTTTCAACATTACATCTTTTCCATTGACCAGCAATAGTTTCAACAAAAGCTTGATTTAATTTGTTATTATTTTTCTTTAAAACATAGTCAATTAAAACATTAACAACCGCTGGTTGAAGATTTAAATCTATTAGTAATGTTTCTAATAGTTTTAAATCACGAGCTGTAGGTGAAGCACCTTTATATTTTATTTTTAAATAATCATAAGGAGATGTATTTTCAAATAAATAGATTATCTTTGCTAAAGCACTATTATCTCCTTCTGGAGTTTTTAAGTATTCTGGTTGAGTACGATAAACTAATGTCGGTAATTTACCGTTGTTGTTATATTGATAATACTTACGTGTATTTTTTCTTAATAGTTCTTTGTCAATTGTACCCTTTTCTGTAATAACAGTTCGAATAATTTCAATCATTTTAATTGTATCAATATCATAAATAAATGATAATTGTTCTATTAGATCACGAACCTTTTTATTAAAGGTATTTTCTTTAATAATTCCTTTAGGCATTGAAGAAATTAATAAATCAAAGTCAATATTACTTTTAAGTTTTATATTTAAAGAATTCTTTTCTTTAGTTTCAAATGTGTCGATAACTGATGAAGATTTATAAGTAAGATTTAATTCTTTAGAAATATCTTCAAATTCAGTTAAATCAATTCTTGGTAATTCATATTCAGCTTTAAGAATTTCATATTCTTTCTTACCAATATTATTATAAAGAGTAACATTGAATATTGGAGATGTGAAAAATTCTTTTGGAGAGATTGGTGAATATAATTCATAAACATAAGAATTAGTATCACCTTCCTTAAAGTAAGTCTTTAATAAACCGACTCCCTCTAAGGCTTCTCTAGCAATTCTAATTATTTCAATACTACTTTTCATAATAGTCATAAGATGATGGTGAGTTAAATCATCAGAAATAATACCAGTAATTCTAACATCTCTTAATAAAGTAAAATATAAACTGATAGCTATTGGTCCGATGATAGGTTCATATAAAGAGATCAAATTGTTTTTATCGTCTTCTGTAATAATTGAACGATTAATAACAACATATGTATCTGCTGGTAGCAGTGTTATAAGCTTCATATGACCCACCTTCTCTCATTTAATATTATATTCTATTATATATTTTTTTAAAAGAAAAAAGAAGATATTATCTTCTTTTAACAATCAATATCACTTGCACAAGTGTTGTTATTATAATTCTTCATTAAAGATTGATATTCTGATAGAAGTTTATTTTGTTCTTCACGTGTTAAATCTCTAATTTCATTTTGTTCATTTAATTCGTGATCAGCGACTGTTCCTTGATGGAAATCTAGTAACTTACCATTTTTTACAGCAACTACTGTTGGAGCATATAAACGTTTTTCACCAGTGCTTACTTTTTTACCATTATCAGCTTCTAAAGTATATTCTTCTAAGTTATTAGCTAAAGCTAGTAAAATACTATAATAATCACTATCAGCATCTTTTATCTTTTTAGCTTTATTACGTTCATCTAATTCAAATGAATCTCTTAGATCATTTTCTTTTTTGTTATATGGACGAATATCAACATAGTAAATTGTATCTACTTTTTGTTTATTAGCGGCTTCAATTAATGATGGTACAGCCATACGACATTGTGGACAACCTGAGAAACCGAAGTAAATAACGCCACTTCCTGAATCTAAAATATTAGCTGCTTCTTTCATTGAAATATATTTAATGAAATTACGACGAGGGATTTCAACTTTTTTCATACTAGCACTTGCGTTATTTAATCCTTCGTATTCATCTTTAAATTGTTTTTCATCTGCTGTTTGGATATAGTTAGCATCAGCATTTTTAGCTTTATAATGTTGAACAGCAAAATAACCACCAACACAAATAACAATGATTAACAATGCAGCAATAATGGTACGGCCATAGTTGTTTTCTTCTTGAATAATTTTAGTTTCTCTCTTTGGCTTTATTGGTCCTTTAGCTACTTTCTTAGTTGATGCTTTCTTAGCAGGTGCTTTTTTAGCTATTGCTTTTTTAGTAGTTTTCTTGGCTTTTGCCATATATAATCAGTCCTTACTTTTATTATACTTGTATATTTATTATATCAATATCTACTTTAATAGTAAATCCTTTTAAAAAAGTAGAAGTCAACCTTCTACTTTTGGTGTACATGTAGCTTTTTCTAACGACAAATTAGGTGAACCAATTATGACGTCACGACTTTTTGTTTCATCACAAACAACAACGTTATATGATCCCATAATGAATAATGTTGTATTGTCTTTTTCGTTTTTCTTTTTAGCGCGAGCATCATTATATAGTTCTTTAATATCTAATTTATTTGAAGATAGAGTATCAGCTAATTCATATTTTTTATCAGGATAAGATACATTTATTTCACTTAAACAATAGGTATAAACATCTTTTGTACTAGTAACAACTAGAGATTCCAAACGTTCATCACATTTGTCTTTAACATTAACAACGATTGTGTATTTATCTAATTCAACTTCACTCATGATTTTAGCGCCAGCCATATAAACTATATACTTACCGTTTTCTTGCTCTAAGTTTTTAATTTGACCTAGAACAACTATTTCATCATAAACGTCATAATTGTCTAATTCAGGAATAATCTCATCAAATATTACCCTTAAAGTAATTGTATCTTGGAATTCTACATAACCATTAACAGTAACATCACTTTGTTCATATGGACGCATTTCAATGCTATTCTGACCATTTTTCTTACTAATAGGTCCTTTTACTTTAACATAAGTATTACGGTATTCGTTATAGTTCTCTACAACTGAATTCAAGAATGAATTTGATTCAATTGTCGCAACATTTTCAGCATTACATAAATATCCTTTTTCAGAGAATGGTTGAACAATAAAGTTTTTATATTTATTCTTATCACATTGCCATACTCTTAAGCCAGGAGATGTATATACTTTTACGTTATCGATTGTTAAAACATTATAAGTAAATACAGAAATTCTTTTGAATGTTACTGTAATTATTCCATCTAGAACAACTGATAATAGTAAGACTAGAATAAAAGTCATCATTCGATGATTTTTTAACTTTTTTGTAAATTTAACAACGTTTTTAGCAATAATAAAAACAACAACCAACCATAAGAATAATCTAATAACATTAACACGATTGATCTTATAAATTATAAATAATAAAACTATACTTAGTATTATTTGAAATATTTCTCTTTTAGTAATTTTTGTTTTTGCTTTTCTTCTAGCCATTAGTTCCAGCTCCTTACTATTTAAGTATAATTTAAATCACAAAAAAAAGCTATAAATTATAGCTTTTTTTATAACACTAATTAGTTAAGAGCTGCTTTTAATTTGCTTCCAGCTTTGAATGAAGCAACAGTCTTAGCAGGAATTTTAATTGATGCTTTTGTTAAAGGATTGATTCCTTCTCTAGCAGCACGTTTTTTAGCACCGAAAGTACCGAATCCAACTAATGCAACTTTTCCTTCTTTTTTAAGTCCAGTAGTGATTCCTTCTAGTGCAGCGTCAAGAGCACGTGTAGCGTCAGCTTTTGTTAATCCAGCTTTAGCTGCAATAAATTCTACTAATTCTTGTTTTCCCATAAATTTTACCTCCCAATAAAATATTATTTCTTGCAAGGTATTACCCTTACATATTAAAAATAGCAAAAAAGAAGTATAAAATCAAGATAAATCGCTTATTTTATGCACAAAAAATGCATTTTTACATAAAATTACAAAAAAAATATTAGCTTGTCAGCTAATATTTACGCTTCTGATGGAGATGTCGGATTTTCCGCAGGTTGTGATGGTTCTGCTGGTTGATCTGGATTAGGTGTTTGTGAACCATCATTAGAATTATCTTCTGGTTGTTCCGGCAAGTCAGGAATATTGTCTTTTATTTCAATGCTTCCCATAACTTTATCATAAACACTAAACATTGATGAATAACTAGACATGATGTCTAGAGCTTTAATTGAATCATTAGAGTAAGATAATGAACCAATCATCTCTGTTACTTCTGTTTCATATTTATCTTTAGATTCTTTTGTTTGATAAACAACTGTTGCACCTAAAGTTAAATCTGTTCCACCATTAATGAAATAAACTTGAATTGGAATACCATTAACTGTTGTATTTACTTGATAAGTGTCACGACCAGTTAACTTAATTTCATTTATTTCAGTTTCTTTATAATTTGAATTTTCATCTAATATTTCATCGATTTGACTCTTAGAAACTTCAGCTAGATTTGCTTTAGAATAAACTAATTTAATTGCTACTGTAGATGATTCATTAACAACAATAACATTGTTACCATCTTCATTAATAGCCCAACCATTTAAAAGATTAAATTTGAAACCATTAGAAGATACTCTAGTTCCAGCTGTTGTTGTTGTAGGTTTATTTTGTGTAACATTGGCAGCTGGTTTAGAACCATTACCCATAAAGACATATAATCCTACACCAACTAAAACTACTACTAGTAATCCTAGAACTAAGCCTTTGTTAATACCTTTTTTAGGAGTCTTGGTTAGTTTTGGACCTTCTTCTACAGTTGGAGCCTTAGGTTCTTCAGTAGAAGTTAATGATGTTGGAATGCTTGGAACTGGAGTTGAAGGAACAATTCTTTCAACAACAGGAGCAACTTCCTCTACTGTTGGAGCTGCTTCTGCAGCAGGTGCCGTAGTTGGTTCTGCTGAAGTTGGCGTCGGTGCCGGTGCAGCAGGAGCTGGTGCAGCTGGAGCTGGTGCTGGTGCAGGTTGTGCTGCAGGAGCATGAGCTGGAGCAGGAGCCGCTGGAGCTGGTTGGGCTGCCGGTGCTGGTGCCGGTGTTGCAGGTGCAGGAGCCGGTGCTGCTTGAGCCACTTCTTCTTTTTTTTCTAATATATTTGTACCACAAATAGAGCAAACAGTTACTCCATCCTGTAGTTGATTACCACATTTCGGACAATTACTCATAAATAATCCCTCCTATTGTATGTAATCATTATAATATATATTTAAGCAAATTTCCATAACAAAATTTTTTCTATTTTTTAAATTAATATGGTATAATTATTGATAGTAGAGAGGTGCGGAGATATGACAACCAATAAAAGCAATATAGACAATAAAGATGTCCATATCGAACAACTAAATCCTCAAAAGGACCTCACTGATTTAGAAAAGACTGCAATAATGCAATTTAAGATAGACGAAGAAGAAAACAAAAAGGAAGAACAATTAAGTAAAACACAAAAATTTAAATTACTTAATTCCAGAAAAAAAGATGTTGAGTTAGATCTTCCTAAAACTAAACCTTCTCTATCTGATACTATTCGTCTTAAAATTAGTGATCTTAGAGAAGCTATTGATCAGAAGAATAAAGAAGATTTAGAGTTACCTACTCTAAAAAAGAAAAAGCCTTCTTTATATGATACTGTTATTATTAAACTTGATGATTTAATTAATAGTAAGAGTGCTTTAAAGCAAAATAATAATAAAAAAGTTAAAAATATTGAAAATGTCCAAATACAAAAAAGTAAATTTCATTTATTTAAACCAAGAGATATTACAAAGATGAAGAACTTCAAGATCAATGTTGATAGTGAAGAATTTGGAAGACAATTATATAACTTAAATAAATTAGCTTTAATGAATTTAAGTCTTGAAAGACCTAAGAAAGTTAGAAGATATAATGTTGCTTCTAAACTTGAAAAAATCGATAATATTCATATTAGTAGACATAATTATCTACAATATCAAACTAAATTAAATAGATTTGCAATTGATAAACTTTATTATAAATTTGCACCCAAAGAAAGTAAGAAGTATAAACTATATAAATATAGTGTTATATTATCGGGATTTGTTTTCTTTGTTACAAGTGTAATAATAGCTAACTGGTTCATGCAAGGTGTAAGCATTAATAATATTAGTAATGCTTTAATAGAACAAGTTGAAATTGTTGAGGTTGCACCAGAAGAAGGAGAATTATACAATGTTCCTGAAGCTCCGGAACCAGAAAAAAAAGAAGAATATAGTAATAAAAATACAATGTACTGGCGTTATTTAAATACTCCTCTATCATCTGTTGATTTTACTGAATTAAAGAAACAAAATGGAGATACAGTTGGTTGGATAATTGTTAATAATACAAATGTTAATTATCCTGTAGTTCAAACATCTAATAATGATTATTATTTGAATCATGCCTTTGATAGATCATCAAATGGTGCTGGATGGGTATTTGCAGATTTTAGAAATAACTTTGATGTAATGAGTAAGAATACTGTTATTTATGCTCATGGTCGTAAAGATAAAGTTATGTTTGGATCATTAACAAATACTTTAAGTCCTAATTGGTATACAAATGTCGATAATCAAATAATTCAATTATCAACATTGAAATATAATACGATGTGGCAAATATTCTCAGTTTATAAGATTCAAGCTGAATCATATTATATAACTACCGACTTTAGTAGTGATACTTCATTTATGAAATTTGCTAATAGTATGAAAGAAAGAAGTATTTATGATTTTGGTGTTGATATTAATAAAGATGATAAACTATTAACATTATCTACTTGTTATAATGACAATGGAATTAGATTAGTAGTCCAAGCTAAACTTGTTAAAGTTCAAGAAAGATAAAAAAAGAACATTCTATTCGAATGTTCTTTTTGGTTTGTTATTTTTCAAATAAACAATCATTATTGCCGATGCTATTACAAGCAATACTAATAGTTTAATTCTATCTATTGTATTTGGATTAGTAATAAGACTTTCAGACAATTCACCATCTAAATTTTCGTCTTTCATTACTATTGATTCATTAGTATCTTCTACATTAACAGTAAAGACTATATCTTCCGCAACGCCATAGCCATCTGGAGCTTTATATTCTATGATTCGATAGGTTTGACCTACTGGAAGATTAAGTGTAGTTTTCTCTAATGTAGTGATAATATAATCAACAAATCTTCCTTCGTCATTATAAATGAATAAGGTTGCCCCTTCTAATTGTTCATTTGTTTTATCATCAACTTTAGCTACTGTTACTTCAGCTTCGATAGGACTGATTCCTACCCATATTTCTTTACCACTAGTAAATACTCTTAAACGATATTTTTTAGATATTTGTTGCCAATGTTCCCAAACAAAGCGGAATCTAAATTCATGCATATATCTTTCATAGCCGCCATTACTTGTATGCTTATATGGATTAAAGATTCTACCAGTAAATTGTCCTGCCATACTATAATATTTATCGTAAAAATCTTCTGGGCAATTTAATGTATCAAACAAACCACCTTCGTTTGATTCGGAGAAAGTAGCTATTAGAGTAATTAATTCATCATATGTTTCCTCACCAAAATTTATATATTTATAATCACCATATGTTTTAATATATTCTTTAGATACTTCATGAACCATTGGATGGCTAGTAGTACCCCATTCACCAGTGAATGGAATTAATCTTACTTCTTCCCCGTCATCTAAAATTACTCTATTAGCACTATCGGCATAACCTAAACGTTCTTCAAGTGTTAATTCGTATTCCTTTTGATAAATAGCATATAAAGTTATACTTTCTTTGAAATAGTTCTCTTGGCCAGCAAAGATTACTTCGCCCGTTCCATCTTCTTTAGTATTCCATTCAGCGAAGATATAACCCTCTTTTGTAGGTACTTCGGAAGTAATTGGATCATTATAGTATAATTCTTCATTTTCAGTATTAAAATCGCCAGCGCCAGCATTATAATTAATTGTTATTTTATCTTTTTCATAAATAGCATAAATAGTAGTGTCATATGGAAGTGTAAGAATACAGCTATTTTCAATACAGGCAACTTTATCACCTGTGCCATCTGCTTTGGTATTGAACTCTACAAATTTATAACCTTCTTTTTCAGGGAATTCAACGGTAAAACCATTTGAAGTATTATTTGTTGAATATCCTAATTGATAATTATATCGATAATAAATATAACCAGTTTTAAATTGTTGTGTCTTTTGCGTAGTATCATCAGTGAAAGATCCACCATTAGCATCGATTGTAACTGTGTAATAAATATTTACCCAAGCGAATGATGTAACTCCTGTTTTAATACTAGGATTAAATCCTTCTAATTGACTCATATTCATATAGAAGGCTCCATCACCTATTTCCTCTAGTGATTCTGGAAGAACAACTTTAACTTTACCACATTGTTTTAATAAGTATTTACCAATATAAGTAATTCCTTCTTCAAAGACAATATTTTGAGAATAACAAACTTGTTGTGGTAAGGCTATGGCCGAATCATCTAAGTCCATATAATCATATGTTCTACCATCGCTATTTTCATCTGCTGGATAGACATAAACTGTATAATCAGAAGACTCGTAACGCCATTTAACGCTTTCCCCTAACCAACCACTCATCTTTGTTTCATCATCATAGATAGTTCTTTTCCATTGAGCATATAGAGTTACGTCAGCATTTACATATAATATTTCTCCTGGAACGTATAGTTTACCTGAACCATCTTCTTCGGTATTCCAACCTTGAAAAATATAAGTATCCCTGGTTGGAACTTCAAGTGTAACTTTATCTCCAGCAGTGAAAGTTGTCGCTAAATCTTCAGTAGTTTCATCATTGTATTTATATACAAGATTATGTGTTTCATAATCGGAAATAAAGCGATTGTCTTTTTCCCAATTATATTTTAAAACCTCATAATTATCCGTAGTTACTTTAGTAAGTTTTCTAACTGGCATGTATCTATCAACAAGAAAACGATATTCTGCTTCGTCATAATATTGTCCCCATGCCGGTTGATATTCTTGAGCTTTGTAATAGAAAGCAAATTGTTCAACAGTTGTATCCCCTATAATTGTGATATCGTCTAATTGAGGTAATTTAATTACGCTTTGGTTTTTTATAGTTTTAATATTTTCAAAGGTTATTTTTTTTATGTTGCAAACATTTTCACCAGTTTCCTTACAATCCCATGTAAAATCTTTATTTATTTCAGTAGCATTTTTAATTGTGATTTCTTCCATATACGGAGTTATTATTCCTTCAAGTAGTTGAACACCATCGATAGTAACTGATTTTAAATTTTGACAATTATAAAACATTCTAAAAGAATTAAAAGTTTTAGGAGCGTCAAAGCCATCCATAATAACTTCTTCTAGAACATAATCATTTTCAAACATGTGTCCTGTAGAAGTTGCTAGTGGAGCATTTATATAGGAAACGTCAGCTTTCTTTAAAGTTGGAGAATTATAAAGCATATTATACATCCCACTAGCTTTTGGTAAACTTATTCCACTAAAATCGGCGTATGTTACATTTGCTCTTTCAATCAAATAACCAAAATTATATTGATAGTTCGTAAATTCAGCATTTTTCAAAATAATGTTGTTTATAGTACTATAAGGGGCAAACATATTGCCAACATCCTCAATAGATTCTAACTTAACATTTTCAAATGTTACAGTATCAACATGAGCACCCGTAAATAAACCATTCATTCTTTTTAAAGACTTCAAGTTAGCATTAGAAAAGTCTACTAATTCAGTGTCATTAAAGGTATAGTGGAAATTCCAAGCCACAACATTAGACATATCTGAATTGCTAAGGTTTAGATTTTTATAGGTTGATCCATCTAAGAAAGACATATCGGTTCTATATGATAAATCCATATTAGAACAATCTAGATTTTGAACATTAGAATTCTTAAATAGATTACCCATATTTTCAATTATGACACCATCAGATATTTTTAAATCAGTAATTGTTGAAGAAGCGAATAGTTCTTCACCAACTAGTTTTGTTGTATATTCAACACCACTAATAGTTGCTTTAGCAGGAAGAACATAATTGGTTTCTTCACCATTATATTTTTTTAAGTTAATATAGGAGTCTTCTATTTCATATTCCCAATCGGTATACCATCCTTCGTCAATTTCGATTTCATTATCTTCTTGGTATTCTTCTTTGTAAGTAGTTTTATCCGTTGTTTTTAAATTAATACTCTTATTAGCTATTACTGCTAATAGTAATAATAGTATTGTTAAGGTAACGAATAAAAATGGTATTTTTTTCTTCATATGAACAACACTCCTACTCTAAAGAAAATTTTATCACAAAAAAGAAAGTATTTCTACTTTCTATGATAAACCAATTATCTTGTCTCCCTCGAGAGTGATATGTTCATAGTTTGGAACTTTTGGTAATCCTGGCATTGTAATCATGTTACCTAAGTAAACTGTTATAAAACCTGCTCCATTATATAGTTTAATATCTCTAATTGTTACTTCATAATCTTTTGGATATCCTAATTTTTTAGGATCGTCTGAGATTGAATATTGAGTCTTAGCAACAACTATTGGTTGTTTATCTAATTTATTATTCTTAATATCTTTAATTTTCTTTTTAGCTTCTTCAGAATAAATAATCTTTCCTGCTTTATAAACATCTTTAACTACCCTACTAATCTTATCTTCGATAGAATCTGTTTCTTTATATAATTCTTTCTTAGTATATTTTTTATTAGTTAAAGCTACTACTTTATCAGCAAGTTCTAAAGCTCCTTTGCCGCCATCAAGGAATGCTGTTGAAACAGCAAATTCAATTCCTTCATTTTCAACAAAGTCTTTAACTTCTTTTATTTCTTCTTTAGTATCAGTAGCAAACTTATTTAAAGCTACTACGATATTAGAGTGGAAATTCTTTAGAATTAAGATGTGTGCTTTTAAGTTTTCTAAACCTTTTGTTAGATTTTCTTCACCATTATATTTTAATCCTCTTATTGTTGTAACTAAGACAACAGCATCAGGATAAATATCATTTTGACGACATTTGATATCGAAGAATTTTAAAGCTCCTAAATCAGCACCGAATCCAGCTTCAGTAACAGTATAATCAGCAATCTTACGAGCTGTATTAGTAGCAATAATACTGTTGCAACCATGAGCTATATTAGCAAATGGTCCACCATGAATAATTGCAGGATTATGTTCAATTGTTTGAACTAAATTTGGTTTAATAGCTTCTTTTAATAAAACAAGCATTGAACCAGTAACATTTAATTCTTTTGCAAAGATTGGTTTATTGTCTTTAGTATAACCAATTAAAATGTTATCTAATCTTCTCTTTAAATCATTTATATCTTTAGCAAGACAGAAGATAGCCATTATTTCAGAAGCTGCTGTTATATCAAACTTTTCTTTACGAGAATAGTTTTTAGAATTAATAGTTATATCTTTTAAGGCACGATCATTAACATCTTGGCAACGATTGAAAACAATATTATTTTCATCAATATTCAAACTATTTCCTTGATAAATATGATTATCTATTGCAGCACATAATAAATTATTTGCTGCAGTTATAGCATGGAAATCACCAGTAAAATGAAGATTTATTTCTTCCATTGGTAGAACTTGTGAATATCCTCCACCAGTAGCTCCACCTTTGATTCCAAATACTGGTCCTAAAGATGGCTCTCTTAGAGCAGCTATTGCTTTTAAGCCTTTTTTACATAAAGCATCTAGTAAACCTATAGATACTGTTGTCTTTCCTTCACCAAAAGGTGTTGGAGAAGTAGCAGTTACTAATATTAATTTACCTGGTTTACCAGTTATTTTAGTACTATCTATTTTAGCTTTAGTTTCACCATAAAATTCTAGATCTTTTTCAATACCTAGTTTTTTTGCGATACTTTTAATATTTTTCATTTTTGTTGCTTGTGCAATTTCAATATCTGATTTCATTTAAATCACCACGCGACTAGTATAACACAAATTATTATTTTGGTGTATAATTATTATAGGATGTGTGTGATATGGTCGAGTTATTAAAAAGAAGAAGATTTATAATAGCACTTTTGATAATTATTTTAGTGTTATTATTTGGGTTTATTTATCTATTTGAGTTCTATAACGATGATGGTAGTTTTAAGTTTTCAACAAAGAATATTAAGATGGAAAAGAATAATTATAATATCAATTTGAATTACCCTGTTTCAAATGATACTAATCTTAATAAAGAAATATTAAATTACACCGAATCAAGAAAGAAAAACTTTTTGCGACAAGTTGATGAAATAGATAAAAGTGATACTTATAAAATGTTATTTGATTATGATTATACGACTTATAAAGAAATCTACTCTTTTCATCTAAAGGATCAAGAGTTTATTGATACAGAATATTATTCAAGAGAAGATAAAATAATCTATTTTGATATTGAAAAGCGAATAGTTTTAAATAGCGATGATTTAATTAAAGATAAAGAAAATTTTTATAAGCAACTTGAGAGAATTAGTCGTGACTATATTCATATTAATAAAAAGGAATTAGAAAAAAATGAAATATTTGAAAAAGGAATAGCTGCTAGCGAAGAAAACTACAGTTTAATCTCCTTCAGTGAAGAAAAAGCTTATATTCTATTTGAGCCTAAACAAATTGGTGATGATGAATATTCAATACCTGTTGAGTATAAAAATATTAAAGAGTATTTAAATTTAGAACATTTTGATATTAGTGAAGATTTTGAGTTATATAATTCAACATTAGAGGAAGAAATAAAGAAAGCTGAAGAAGAAAAGAAACGTCAAGAAGAGGAAAAAAGACGTAAGGAAGAAGAAGCTAAAAGGAAAGCGCAACAACAAAGTAGTGCTAGCACTAGTACTAAAGTATTAAAGAGTTATAATGATGCAAGTTTAAATAAGATGACACCACAAATTAGAGATGCTTCTTATTTTCAAGGTAAAAAGTTAGTATGTTTTACATTTGATGATGGACCTGCTGGTAGTAATACAACTAAATTGTTAGATGGTTTAAAAGAAAGAAATGTTAGAGTTTCATTCTTCTTAGTAGGAAATCGAGTTGCTAATAACGCAGCGATTGTAAAAAGAATGTACGAAGAAGGTCATACAATTGGAACTCATTCTTGGAGTCATCAAAATTTAAAGAAACTTGATGAGATATCTGCCAAGAACGAAATTTATCAAGCAAATGATGCTATATATAATGTAATTGGTGCTAATCCACGATATATTAGACCTCCGTATGGTGCTTATAGTGCAGCTACTTTAACTTATGCTGATATGGTTTTTGTTAATTGGAGTGTTGATCCATTAGATTGGAAATATCGTAATGCTAGTACTGTTTATAATAATATTGTTAGTAAAGCTCGTGATGGTGATATAATCCTTGTTCATGATATTCACCCTACTTCAGTAGATGGTGCATTAAGAGCTATGGATTACTTAGCCACTCAAGGATTTGCGTTTGTTTCAATAGATGAAATGGTTCAATATCGAGGAAAAGAATTGTTACCAAATCATTTATATAATAGTTTTAGATAATTAAAAAAGGAACTAAATAGTTCCTTTTTTTATGATGATTTTTGTTTTATATAATGCATTCTGTAACCAGAGTAATCTTTTTTATGACATTGGGCTCCTGAAGTCATGAAACGGGCTTTTTCCGTATCCATTCTTTCTAGTTTAGCATCCCAGCTATCAATTATTAATAAATCTGTTTCAGCGATAGTTGAACCACTTGAAACACCTTGACGATAGCCAACAACAGCAACGAAGTGACGGCTTGTTCCTTGAGTATTACCGTTAACTTGTAAAACTACTGGACGTCCCGCTGTTATTTCTTCATATACGGCATTTAGTACAGCTTGTTTATTGTCATCAATAAAGCTTGTAAAGTTACTAGCTCCTGCATAGTTAGCTCCTTGTTGACCAGTATAATTAGTATTTCCAGTATAGAAACCCCAAGCATGAGTAAAGGCAAATCCTAAACATTTGTCGCTCCACTCAGCAGTATTAGCATTTTGAGCAACTCGATGGTTATAAACAGCTTTTTGGTATGTTATAAGATCAACTGGAGCATTTACTACTACCCAAGTATCATCTAAAACATTTACGGTAGTTGTACCATAACCATTTGTAGAAGGATTATAGTCTGTAGCTCCAACTCCTCCTTGGGAAGAAGCATCACCAGTTCCACCACCTACTGAAGATCCGCTAGAGCCACCACCTTCAGGTTTACCTTGAGGACCTGCTAGTAAATGGCAATAACCTTTTTCATATTTTCCACCTTTTAACATACATTCATTTTGATCTTTTAATTTATCTTTTTCGATTTCAGCTTGAGTTATAGCTGTCCAGAAATCAATAATAGTATCCTCTTTAGCAAAACTCATTATCTTTTGTAATGATGCTTTTGCGCGATCGATATTTACTTGACTTGGAACATCTTTCATTGCTTGAATTATTCTAGCTGTTTCATCTATTTTTTCATAATATTGAACTTCTTCTAAAGAAACATGGGAAATACATTGTTTAACATCGTATAAAGTATCTTCACCAGTTAAGGACAATATATATGGAATTATAATTGGTAACATGAAAACCACTAAGGAAGCTATTATTTTTTTAGCTAAAGCCTTACCAGATGTTGCCATATCTTCTGTTTTACCAGAAAGAATTGGTTTAACGAATGCTACAATACCTGTTATGATAACAACCATTGGTAATACCATTAACAAAACTTGAAAACATATTTTAATTATTAACATTACTCTTAAAATTGAAGGGTTTTCACAAAAATTTGTAAAGACATCCATTTTATCACATCCCTATATATTCGTATTATATCATATTATACCTGTAATGGATTATTATCTATTTCAATATTTACTTTATTGTTTAACACATATTGATGATCTAATTCTTTCAATACAGGTATTAATTTTGCGTCTTTTTTATATTTTATTGTTATTTGAAAACGATAGATATTATTTATTTTAAAGACATTTGCTGTTGTAGGTCCTAGAATAATAGTCTCGTTTTCAAGATTTTTTAATAAATAGTTTTTTACTTTTATTATTTCTTTAGATGCTAAATCATAATCTTTAGAAGCTATTTTAATACTTGTTAGATAATAATATGGAGGATAATCTAATTTATGACGATTTTTCATTTCATATTCATAGAATTCCTGATAGTCATTATCTTTAACACATTTTAAAATATAATTATCTGGATTATAGGTTTGAATTATTACTTCACCAGGAATTGTGCTTCTTCCTGCCCTCCCTGATACTTGATTTAGCAAGGAGAAAGTTCTTTCTCCACTTCTAAAATCCGGAATATTTAATGATGAATCAGCATTAATTACTCCTACTAATGTTACTAAAGGAAAATCTAAACCTTTAGAAATCATTTGGGTACCTAATAATATATCATATTCATGTCTTCTAAAGCGATTAATAATATCTTCGTGAGCACCTTTGACTCCTGTTGTATCAGCATCCATCCTAATTACACGGGAATTAGGGAAATACTTCTCTATTTCTTGTTCAAGCTTTTCTGTACCAGTTCCATAATCATTTAAAGCTTTTTCATGACATTCTGGACAGATATCAGCTTTATAAATTGTATAACCACAGTAATGGCAACGAAGATTATTAGAAGTCTTATGATAAGTTAAAGTTATATCACAGTTTGGACATTTATAAGTGTATCCACATGACTTACAAGAAATAATACTTGAATAACCTCTCCTATTTAGGAGTAATATTACTTGTTCTTTTTTATTTAAACGATCGGTTATTTTATTTCTTAAACTTTCTGAAAGAATAGTATTTCTTTTTTTCATTTCATCGATCATGTTAACAATCTCAACTGTTGGTAAAGTTGATGACCCAACACGATTTGGCATAGAAATGTAAGTATAAACCCCTTTTTGGGCACGTGCCATAGATTCTAATGAAGGCGTTGCACTTCCTAAAACAATTGGGCATTTATTATATGTTGATCTAAACTTAGCCATATCTAAAGCATGATAACGAGGATTAGATTCTTGTTTAAATGTTTCAGAGTGTTCTTCATCAATAATTATTAAGCCTAGATTATTTAATGGCGTAAAGATGGCACTTCTTGTTCCAACGACAATATGAACTTCATTTCTAAAGATTTTTAAATATTCATCATATTTTTCACCGTCTGATAAAGCACTATGAAAAACAGCAACATCATTACCAAAATGATCATAAAACTTATTGACTACTTGAGCCGTTAAAGATATTTCAGGGACCAACATAATAGCAGTCTTATTGTTTTTAACTACTCTTTTAATTAATTCAATATAAACTTCTGTTTTACCTGAACCAGTAATGCCATGTAATAAATAAGTATTTGAACTATTTAAATCGATATTTTTTAAAGCATTACTTTGATCTTTGGTAAATTCAACTTCCGGAAGTTCTACTCTTTCACGATTTATACGATAAATTTGTTCTTTTGTGATTTTAATATATTTCTTTTCTAGTAAAGTTTTTACTGAAGATTGTGAAGAAACATTATTTCTTAAAACTTTATTATCCTTAATTATTTGTTCTAATAGTTCATTTTGTTTCTTACTTCTTTTATTATTTTCAATATATTCTTTAACTTCGTCTATTGGTTTATTCAATTCTAAATAAACTAAATATTTAGATAAATCACTCTTTTGATCTTTTATTTTTAAAGATGATGGCAACATTGTTTGATAAGCTGCAATTTTAGTACATAAAGTTTTTTCTTGTAAACATTTACCCATTTCCATTAGTTCTTGATTCAGACAAAAATATTCATCAACAATGGAAGAAATCTCTTTTAATTCATAATCATCTTGATACTCATCTTTTATATTTGTAATAAAACCATTAATTTTACGATTAGCGAATGGTACTAATACTTTCATGCCTACTTTAGTTTTATCTTTTAAAGACGCAGGTATTATATAAGTAAATGTTTGATCAATAGCTTTTGAATTGTATTCAATTAAGACATCTGCGTACATATTAGCACCTTCCCATGGTTAGTATAACATATTATTTTTTAATGCAAAATAAAAAGGAACTGTCAGGTGTTCCTTTTTATCTAAGTGGCTACAATTGATGCAGTATCACTTAACCCTTTTTTATTCTCATCAATAGCTTAGATTATGGAATCTAAAGCTAATGTGATCATATTGTCTAGAGAAGTTTGACGTTCTTCGACACTTAATAGCTTGTCAGTATAAGGTGAATCAACGCAAGTCGCAATCACCGCGGACTCTCTCTTAAAACTATTGGCAACATGTACGAGACAGAAGCCTTCCATTTCTTCTCCTAAAAGGTTTAACCATTTAGGTGCACGTGAAATTTGAGCTTCATCATCGACATAAGGGCCGAAGACATCGCTGGTCATCAGGGTACCTTTATGAACTCTATAACCATGTTCTTGAGCTTTCTCGTAAATCCTATTAACTAGGGCTGGACTAGGCTCGATAATGTGTTCATCAGAACCATTATATTGGAAAGCGAAATTTGATTCAGTATATACTCTGTCAGCAAGTATAATCTCAGGAATTTCGATTTCACGACTAATTACGCCACAAGTCCCAATACGAACGATCTTTTGAACATTGTAAAAATAGAAAAGTTCAAAGGCATATATTCCCATGGACGGCATACCCATTCCAGAGCCCATCACAGTTATTCGATGCCCTTTGTAAGTTCCAGTAAATCCGAGCATGTTACGTACATTAGTAACTTCCTTGACGTCTTTCAAGAAGTTCTCAGCAATGTACTTAGCTCTAAGAGGATCACCTGGCATTAAGACTAATTCCGCAATATCGTCTTTCTTGGCATTGATGTGTAATGGTTTGCTCTGTACTTTCATATTTACTCCCTCTCTATGATTACATTATACACCTCTTATACAAAAGTGTTTACAAAAAAATAAAACCATTTACGCTTTACGTGTAAACGGTTGACTTTTGTGTTTTACATCACTTGCTATTACGGTAGGTTCCCCACCAGTCTGGTAATAGTTCCAAGACTGTAGCGGTTTCACCGCTTTCATTAAGGAGAACTTCAACTTCTCCATATGTTTCACTTAGTTCTAATAGATAATCTAAACATTGTATTGATGGTGATATTATTTCTTCTAATTCATTTAGGATTACCATTTTGACAATCTTTGTTTCGCCGTTGTTAATCATATTTAGTACGGCACTCTTTTCAGCACTAGTATTAATACTTGAATTAGATGTTATATTAACGCCGGTGTATATATTATTATCTTTAGTCAAGATTGCACATGAATTATTACCATATTCAATAAACGGTTCAATTTCATGGGTGTTTATTTTATTTTTGGCTTCTTTAATTAAGGTTGTCCATATTTTTTCCATAATAACACCTTCTATTAGTTTTTTATCTTAACATATTTACTTCTTGTTAGCAAATGTTTTAGTATAATCGTTAGTTATGTAATAAGATTCTTTAGTATCTTTGGTTTCACCAGTAACGATGAAGAAAGATATTCTCATTGATTCAAGAGTCTTATAATCTTTTTTAGGTATTTTTAAATAGAAACATTTTTTGGCACCTTTATAAACTGTTTCTTTAAAATCAGGTAAAGGATATGACTTACCATTAATTGATAATTTCTTAATATAGATAGTAGATGAACTAGTAGTTCTCTTGTTGTCTAGTAAGAAATATAAATAAAAATTTTCTTTATCTTCTTTTAAAGTATAGTAACTTATATTTGTTTTATCTTTTTCATCAACTAATTGAAGGCCTTTCTTTTCGTTATTAACACTTATTTCATGGTGAATAAGAAGACTAACGAAACCTTCAGATTCTTTAAGTGATTCATTATATCCATCCGTTATTGAAGATCTAACATAAACAGTTATTTCATTAAAACGTTCAATGTCATTAGAATCTAAGTCAGTTCTTAAAATTCTTAAAGTTACTTTTTCTTTATTACCATCTTCAACATAAAAGTTTGCTGTTGTACTTGTTTCATAGTTATCAACTAATACTTTGAATATTTCTCCTTCAGCCATAACCTTTGATCTAGATTCAGGAATACTCACATAAAAATCAAAGGTGTATCCTTTATCATCTTGTTGTAGATTGTTAGCAAATACTCTAAGGCCTTGTATTCCGTTGATTGGTTTATCATTAACATCAAGTTTTCCTAGTTTTAAAGCTTTATCGATATCATCCTCTTCGTTCTTATTATTATCCTTGGCTTTTTCTGGTTTTTCTTCCCATGGAAGTGTTATGTCTAATTTTTCACGATTTTTAAATAAATAGAATGCTCCAACTCCTAAACCAATTATAATAAAGAGAATAATGATAAGGCCAATAAAGTTATTACTTTTCTTTTCATATTCATCCATAGTATCACACCTTTATTATCATTAATATTATATCAAAGATAATTAATTTATGGTACTTATTTAAATAATATTATATAATACTATTATGATAGAGGTTGCTATGAAAAAAGTATTATTGTTTTTAATTACTTTATTCATTGGTTCTATTGTTTATGCTACAGAATTGACTGTAGAAGAAAAGATTATTAGTTTTCCTAAAATTGATGATTATGTTATGCAAGGTTTTGTAGTCGTCAAAGATAAATTGTTTATTACCTTTGTTAAAAAGGATAATATATCTTCTTATATACAGGTTTATGACCTAGATGATTATAGTCTTTATAAGGAATATCCTTATCAAGGGATTGGACATGCTAACGATATCGCTTATAACAATAAAACGAATGAAATATTAATATTACATGGAAATGGTTCTCATATGGTATCTGTTTTTGATGGAGATAGTTTTGAATTTAAAAAAAATATCAAAGTACCATTAGCAATAAGAGGTATTACTTATGTTGAAGATGAAGACTTGTATATCGTAAGAACTTTGGTTTCTGGCTTTAAGTTAAATAGTGACTATACATTAAAAAGTAAGCTTCCTTTTATAACAGCTATGGATTATAGTTATGATGTCGCTAGTCAAGGTTGGACATATTATGATGGAAAAATCTATTATGCGCAATGGTCTTGGATTAGACGTGGTGGAGATGGAACTAATACCATTTTTGTATTTGATTATTCAGGTCATTTAGAAGATAAATTAATAATAGATAGCGAACTTGGTGAATTAGAAGATGTTGCTTTCTATAATGATAAAATGATTTTAGGTTTTAATCGTTATGATGATAATATTACGTTTTATCGTGTAGAAGTACCACAAATAATAGAACCTATCCAAGATTTTGAAGAAGCTAAAGAGATAACAGTTGAACCAAAGCGCAATATTTATTCCTATGTTATTAGTGGTTTAGCTATTTTGATTGGAGTATTTATATTAATTAAAAAAACTACATTTGATATGTAGTTTTTTATATTTGATAGAAATTAATTCGTAAGTTACGATTATGATCAGATAAGAAAGTCTCGATGAACTCTTCTAAAGATATTTCTAAATTAAAGGCACGATGATAATCTTTATTACTATAGACATCAAAGGTTATTAAAGAAGTATCTTTATCATATGTATAAGTTCCAGCAATAAGAGAATCTTTAACATATTTAATCTTTGTTTTATTGATATTAGATGCTCTTCTATTCTCATCTTTTTCTTCATCTAATTGTTCTCTTAACATTTTGATTTCTTTTACTGTCTTTTCTAGTTCTTTACAATTACGATCTAAACTAATTTTATTATCTTCGATTTGCTTTTGATTATCAGAAGATAAACGACGAGCATTAAATAGATATTTATTTATTTTACGATTGATAACGACAGATTTTTTATTTAAAGAAGATAACTCTTTTATTATTTCTTTATATTCTGGTGTTTCATAATCAATTATATTTGGTTTTAAGCGATCTAATTTTAGTAAAGCATAATTAAAGTATTTGTTTAGATTAGCTTCATCATATATATAGTTAATATAGAAATTAGCCATTGCTAAAGCACTTCGAATTGCTTCACGATGTTCTTTTAAATCAAATAATTTACGACATTCATCTAAGCTATAAGCACATTTATAAGCATGAGATAATGATAATAGTAATTCATAAACTTCGATCAGTTTACGACGATTTATTTTAGTCTTACTATTATAGCAAACTAGAGCATCTTTAATAAATTCTCTAGTTACTTCGATAGGTTCTTCTTCATTTAATAGTTTTTCAAGTTTTAATTTATCTGGATTTTTAAAGATAGGAGTTTTCTTATTAATTGATAAGATATATCCTTCTTTAGCTAGCTTACTATTAATATCTTGAAGTTTTTTGAAATCATAATCATCTACTTCAGCAAAAGTATTAATTAGATATTTAACATTGTCATATGTTAATTTTTGATTTCCTTTTTTACTTACGTTGTATTCATATAATTTTATTTCTTTAATAAAGTTACGGGCATTATTAGTGTTTATCTTGGGAACTGTTACATTATTAAACACATAATTCATACCATCAGGTGAAAGATTAACATTGTTGTTAAATGAGGTTACTAAGAAGTGGGCAAATTCTACTATCCAGTCTGAATCAACAATTAAGCCATTATCAAATTTAACAGTATTATTGTTGTTACAAATATATGCTCCATTAGCTAAAGCTTCCGTTAGATAAGAAATCAAGCTTTCGTTATCTTTTAAAGCAGGAACTTGAGATTTAAAGAAACCAATTCCTTTAATCTTATCAAGATAATGCTTAAGTTCATTTTTATCTAATTTTTGAATATCTTCTTTAGTAACTTTAGCATTACTACTCATTATTTGTAATGAAGTATATAACAAGTCTAAAGATATATGATCAAAATCATTAATAAACTTAAGGTTCTTGCTACGGTTGTTCATAATCTTTTCAATATATAATTCAAGGAATTCATTTGATTTAGTCATATGAACAAAGGTGTTTAGCTTAGAAATGTTTTCTAGTAATGTATTTTCCCTCATTTTATTCTCACCTATTATTAATTATATCATAGATATTTATTTTATAAAATCATTTTCCGTTAATATTTCAATTCCATTTTGATGTAATAATTCAGCGGTTATTCCATTGCCGGAAATAAGCTGATCTTGGAAGGAACCATCGTATACTTTACCAAATCCACAGGAAGGACTTTTGGCTTTTAGAATAGCTTTATGAACATTAAATTTTCTAGCTAAAGTTAATGTTTCTTCAGCTCCACGTCTAAAGTTTTCAGTAACATCATGGCCTTCTTTATTCATTACTTTATCCCCTACTATTTCAGAAGGAATTCGAGGTGTTGGTAAACCGCCATATATTTCTGGGCAAATAGGAATAACGGCTTTATCTTTTAAATATTCTTCTAATTCTCCACAGTAATTATTTTTCCCATTGTATTTACAATTAGTACCTAATAAACAGGCACTTACCATAATGTATTCCATAATAACCTCCTAGTTATTAGGTGTTGTGTATTTACCTATTAAAATTGTATCTTGTGTTTCGTTATCAATTATTAAGAAAGCAAAAGGTCGATTTAAGATTACTTTTCGATCTATTTCATCTGTATTAAAGGAATCAATACTTAAAGAAACTAAATTACTATTTAAGGTTCCCTTATCACCTATACTAATATTTATTTTTTGAATGTTTTTAGATAATGATTCTTTTGTGTCAGTCATCTTGCTTAAGTTTGCTTTATTACTAGATATTTCTTTGATATTTAGTGATGAATAAACTTGATTTAAGTCAACTGTCGAACTGTAGTTAAACGTTGGTAAACCAATTAGAACATCAGTTTCTTTTTGATTCTTTATTAAGTTTTCGATATCTAGTTTGCTTAAACTAAAATCGCCCTCTTCTTTTGGTAAGATAGCAATAAAACTATATTTATCATCAGCGAAGTTTTTTATAAAGCCAGTAGCAAAGTTATTTTCTAAATAAAGATTTTCTTTAGAGTACATCATTTCAACTAAGTAATGTTTATCTTCGAAGCCAACGAATTCAGAATCAATTATCATCTTATAATCGAATGGATCTTGCCATTTATAATTAAAGTTTAAAGAATTAATCATTACGAAATTATTATCTTCTAAATCATTATCACTAATAACACGGTTTAATTCAGCTTGGAATTCTTTTAGATTATTATTAATAGTGTTTTTGGCTTCTATTAAATTATTATAATCCAAGGGATTAATATTTGCTTTATAGTAATCTTCGATATTTTTTTTAAATTGTTTGTTTATTGTTAATTCTTTGTTGTAATAAAGAACATTATAATTTTTTATTTGATTATTTAAACGATACGTTGAATAATTGTCAATGACTTTATCTAATAATTCTTTTATTTGATAAGAGCTATAAGCCTTTTCTTTATCGGTTAATTTATAATTGTTTATTAGTTTAGCTTCTTGATTGTTTGTCATACGATCATATGCTAAATTGGTTTTTATAATTAAAAGAATTAGTTTTTCTTTTTCTACTTGTTTTAATTTTTCAATATTTTTTAATGTATATTCAAAATAATGGTTGTCATTTATTTCTTGAATAAATTGTTCATATAATTCATAGTTATTTCTAGCTGCATTAACATTATTATTTAGTTTAGCTATTTTTTGATTTAAAAGATTATTTATTTCTTGTGGTTCTTCATGGAAATAATTTTTTATTTCTTTTTTTGTATTATTATCAGTGGCATTATATAGAATACCTAATGATAGATTAATATTCATCGGCGAGATAATAATGTTATCATCAGTTTTGATGGCATCTAGCATGTTTGCAGAAGCATTAATTGAATTTAGTTTCCCTTTAAAGATTTGTTCTTGAGGTGTATAAGAATTTGCCATATTGATCATTACTATGGAAATGATAGCAACAATCAACAAACAAATGATTCTTGGAATAACAACAATCATGCTTTTGTTTTGGATTAAAGGGATCTTGTTTTGCTTTTTCATTTAATCACATTCTTTATCACGAATTTTGTACATGTCATATTATACCATAAAAAAAGTTAAGAACTATTTTTTTTCGTTCCTAACTAATTCAATGATGTTTTTAAATAATAAATAATGTAGTATTATCCAAACGACAATGGAAATACTAACTAATGTATATTGTTCTTTCTTAGCACAAAGAATAATATCTAAAATCATAATTGAAGATAAAAATGCTAAGAAGATACCAAATAAAACATATCTTTCTATTCTATTTACGAAGTTTAATAAATCATTAGCAAAATCAATGGCTTCTGTATTATCGTTTCTGCCAAAGACCATGGAGAATACGATAATTAATAATTTCATTGTACTAGATATTGCTAAGCTTAAGAATAATAATAGAGCTGGGATTGTTAATATTAATAGATAATAGTTTAATCTGAATAATAGATTGTAGCAAACAAAAGATGCAAAAACATATAGCATTATACAGACAACATAAAATGTTATCGATATTAGTTTGTTTCTATTTACATCCATAGATATCACCCATTTATTATTCTTCGCTATTTTAATTATAACATATTTTTTTAAAATGATATTTTTTATTATTATCTTTTTCGTATAACGTGTAAAAAATTGCTTTTTTTTTAAGTAAATTTATTATATAATTATACTGTTAGAAAGGTTGTGTTTATATGGCAAAAAAATGTCCTAATTGTGGAAATCAAGTAGAAGAAAATGCTGTATTCTGTGGAAACTGTGGTACTAGTATTGCTGGAGATGCTACTCCTGTACAACCAGTAGCTAGTGGAAATGGATTATTACAAGAAAGAAATGTTGTTTTAGCAATTGTTTTATCACTTGTTACTTGCGGAATCTATGCTATTTATTGGTTCATTGTTATGACTGATGAAGCTAATAAAGTTAGTGGTGATAACAAAACTAGTGGTGCTATGGCATTCGTATTCTCATTAATTACTTGTGGTATTTATGAACTTTACTGGTATTATCAAATGGGTAAAAAATTATATACTGCTGGTAAAACATATGGAAAAGACATTGCTGATAACAGTGTAATTTATTTGATTTTAGGAATCTTTGGTTTAGGTATTGTTAGTTATGCTCTAATCCAAAGCGATTTAAACAAATTTAGCAATTAATTAATATGAAAAAAAGAATATTAAAATCAGTATTCTTTTTTCTTGCCTTAAGTGCTTTCTTAGCCGGATATTATATATTTTATAAAAAAACTGGTATAGGAATTCCTTGCGTATTTCATGAAATAACAGGTTTCTACTGCCCAGGTTGTGGAATAACAAGATTGTTATTTGAATTAGCTCAAGGACATATTAAAGAAGCTTTTGGTTATAACCAATTAGTCTTTATATTATTACCATTTTTATTATTATATATAATTTATATATTCTATATGTATATTACCGATAAGAAAGATAAGATATTAACGAGAATACCAAATTATGTTTATATAATCTTATTAATAATTGTCTTAGCTTGGGGAGTAATTAGAAACTTAAGTTTCTTTCCCTATTTAAGGCCATAAGAAAAAGAAGTGTTAAGCACTTCTTTTTTTGGTGATAATAAATTATTATTTTACCAAGTACCAGACCAATATGTTGCAGCATATGGCATATCATCATAATAATTTACATTAGACCCAACATCTAAACCAAATATATCAATAGTAAAGTTTTTGGCATTGTTATAAGAAATCGTACTTGTTGCATGGCCATAATCCCCTACTGCTGTTTGTGATGTTATGGTGCTTGATGAATTAGTTTTCTTCATCATAAGTATTAAAGTTTGTTTTAAAGAACTTAAAGATCCTGATGGTAAAGCAAACATTACTCCTGTTCCACCATTAGATATCTTTTGATAATAAACAGTATTAGTAAAGCAACTACCACCGGTATAACAATAATAATCTTCAAAATCGGCATTACCAGATATTTCAACATTTGAATAATAACCTATTCCCATAACGTCATAACTTCTAGTTGAAGGGATTTGTTTCCAAGTTAATATTGCTTTATATCGATAATAATTACTATTATATTTGGATATGGAAACGGTTAATTTTTTATATGCTGTTTCAACGGTAGTACTTCGCAAATTTAGTTGATCGGAATTGTTATATTCTTCTTCGGTTACTTCAACAGTATTAGATGAATAAAAACCATTTGTTTGATTTGATTGAAGAGGATTCATTAATGTAACTGTTTTATAGTACTTTACAACTTCTGATAATTGCTCTTCGGCATTAATTTTTGCTGGAATCATTATTAGTAATAGAATAATAACAGTAGATAACAACTTTTTCATATGTTCACCTCCTTTCAGTTAAAATGTAACATTTGGAGGTAAAAAAATTACTTGAATATAATTCAAGTAATTTGATTATTTTTCCATTATAAATGGCAGTTATAGTCAATTATTATAGAGGGTTGTAACGTGGATTTTTGATTGATTTCGTACTTCTTTTAAGCCATCAAAATAACTATACTCAATTATTAAAGAATCAGGATTTAGATGTTCTACTTCAAAGAAATTATCATTAAAAGAAAAAGTATTATTATCTTCATTAGAATCTTTTTCTACTTTCATGATTGTATTGTTATTACTCTTTAAGAATATTTGCAAATTATTAATAGTTTTATTATTTGGTTCACTACTAAGAAGTGGTAAATAAATGTTACTAATAAGAATATATGATTTATTTTTGCTATGTAATAAGATACCTGTTAGTTTCATATTATCATTTGACACTCTTAATTTATTAATTGTAGTTTTAGAAATTGTTATTTGGTAATACTTAACAATAGTAGTAGCATTAATTATAAATAACAAGATGATTATAACAATTAGTATTTTACTATACTTGTTTTTGTTTTTCCTTTTGCCAGCTAGTAATTCACTGATGGATACATTAAAAGTTTTAGCTATTGGTTCATATAAAGTGGAATCTGGTAAGCATTTACCACTCTCCCATTTGCTCACTGCTGAATTTGTAACACCTAGAATATCAGCAAATTCTTGTTGAGTAAGATTTTTTTCTTTTCGTAATTCAGTAATAAATTTTGTTATTTTTTCTTGATTCATAGTATCACCCACAAAATTATAATAACAAATAAAAAGTACTCTTTCGAGTACTAATATATTTTTTCTATTTCAATTATATCGTCACCAGTATCATAATAACCTATTTTAATAGTATCTCCTACTTTTAAGAATGGAAGATTATCACTTAAACTGATTGATACTTTAAATTTATCATTTTCACTAGTTATATAGTAATATGTATAACCATTGATAATTGCTGATGAAATTGAATTAATTCTGATATCTTTTATTACTAATTCTTCATCTTTAGCTTCTTCTTTGATGTTCTTTAAATAATTATCTTTAGCTTTAATGATTCCATCTGAAGCATCAGTTACGGAAACTTTTTGATAATCACGAACATCAACGAAACCATACATCTTAACTAAACCATTAGCGTCTTTTAAACTTACTAAGTATGTTGGACGATTGTTTAGATTTATTAATAGTGGGAAGGTTGATTTATAGCCCATATCTTGAACTTGACCTTCAGCACTACTCATAGCACTATATTCTTCAGCACCTGGAGCACTATAATAAGTTGTTTTACCAGTACGCATGTTAGTTAGAATGAAACCTAGATTTGATTCATCACTTACAACACTTGTAATACCAGTATATAAATAAACATCGTCATTCATAGCTAAGTAGTTGTAACCTTCTGTTGTATTAACAACATTTCTTTGACCAAAGATACTATTCCAGAAACCATTCTTATAAGTTCCCCAGTCATCTACTTGTTCAATAATTAGTGATGCTGAATAAGCAACATCTACCCAATTAGGAATATCTTCTTTTTTATATTTTTTAGCTTTACCTGTAATTGGATCAAAGATAATAACACCTGTTACTTTAGCTTTTAAACCAACAGCTGTGTATTTTACTGTTGTAACAATATAATATGGATTTCCTTCGTTATCAATTTCAAAAGAAATCTTTCCAAAATTTACAGTTGGATATAAGAAACGTAGTTTTCTTTGTAATTTTTCATTAAATAAAGCACTTGGAGAATACTTCATTCCTTTATCTAATCTTACTAGTTTTGATTCACCATTAACACTATTAACTGTTATATAACCAACAATACCTTTTTTACGATTTGTTAACCATTTAATAGGATCTGCATATTCTAGAGGTGTAACTCTAAGAATAGAATCATTGTAATTAATTTGAGTATAATCAGAAGCCACATTATATTGACTAACTAATTCTGACATACCACCCATTACACGATCACCTAATACTTGAGATGAATCTTTATCTAGTAATGGTAATTGATTAAAGTTAACTGGAGCGATATCATCGATAAAGCTTCCTGTTTCATCTACTTCTATTCTGTTATGATAACTCTTAGCATTAAATAATGGAGAGCAAATAAAGTTTGCTAATAATGTGCCAAGGAATATAACACCAATAGCTATTAAGCATTTAGTAAATGTCCCACCAATACCATTAATAGATATTCTTTTGTTTTTGATAATAATACTAGTTCTATCACTTCTAATTGCATCTAAAACACCATATACCAAGATACCAAAGCATAGTAGTACATAGAAACCAGGATTATTTAAATTAATTGCTGGTAATGTTAAATAATAAGCAACCAATAATATAAGAATTGTAATTACAATATTTAATATTTTACTTTTCATAATTTTCACCTTCCATGAATCTTTCTTTTTGAATCATGTGCTTCTTGCAACATGTCATATATTTTTCTTAAACGATATTCATTATTTTCAATGCTTCGTTTAATTACTAATTCCGGATAAACCGCAAATTCTTCTCGAGCTTTTACTAGTTTTGTTAATGAATCAACATCCATGAGTATTAGCTCTGGTTTACTTGAGAATATGCTTGTTAACATATTTCCAAGTTGAATAGATATTTCAGCATTTTCAGCATCTTTAATAATCTGTTCAGAATTACTTCTAATACGTCCTATAGTTACACGATGATTTAATTCAGTATAGCAAGCATGTAAATTGAAGTAGTCTAATGTATTTCCGTCATATTCTTTACCATTAACTATAACAACATTAGCTTTAAGATAATTAATTAAATCAATAAACGACATATTGAAGAATTCTTCTTTTAGTATAGCTGTTAAATGATAAAATAATTCATGATAATCTTTTTTAACTCTTGTTAAACCACCAATATAGAATTTATTTAATGGTTTATCTGATAATAGGTATTTGCTTAATTCAAGAATATCTCTTTCACTTTCTACGTAGTAAGCATGACCTTGATCAATAATAACAAGTTTTAAATCATCATTTGTTACATCAGCTTTTAAAAATTTAATTTTAGGTCTTGTTCTTTCTAATGATGTTAATAAATCGTTTACTTTTTTATCCTCAATTGTTAATTCAACGGATACAGGAATAGTTAAGTATTTCTTTAACTCATTTAATTTGCCAATACTTTCATAGTATTTTTTGTTTTTTTCGTAGTAGTTCTTTAAATAAACAAGTCGATGACGTCCATTATTAATAAAGTATTCACCTTGGAATCTTGTTACATGAATATCATTTAAATCTTTAATTCGAGATATGTTTTCATTAGGATTGTTAGAAACGGTATTCTTTGTACATTTGTAATCTAACCTACCATATACTATATCAATATCATAGCTTGCATCGCCGGATAATTCGGGATTGTTATAAATAAATGTATCATCGATTGGTATTAATTCTACTCGAGAATATCTTAAAGCACTAAGCTTTCTTTGTTCTTGTTGTTCTTCTGGTTTATTTTTAGAAATCTTTGAACCAATACGATAGTTTTGATTAAAAGCACAAATATTTTCTAATTGATGTTTAGTTGGTAGGTTTATCATTAAGAAATTACTAGGCTGAATTGTATTTTTAATTTCAGATTCTTTAATGAAACAAAGAATAACTCCTCTATCCATATATTTTTTTAGAACTTTCTTTGAAAGTTTTTGAATCTTTTTACTATTGTTGTATTTAGTATTACCTAATCTAGTATCCATGACACCAGAATAGTAATCCATCTCCGAATCACCAACATTAAAATCTTGTTGATGATTTCCCGGTTGTTTTAATATTTGTTTATATAGCATTTGTGGTGAAGTAAAACCACTTGTAAGGGCTTCTTCGATATTATCATAAATAACCATTCTTTCTGGAATTGGTTGATATGATAATAAAGAATTTAACCAGAATAATGATGCATCACGATAATATAAGTCTGGGTTGATACCAATAGTTTTTAACGCTTTAGAATAACAAGCGTTGTATGGAATTATATGATAATTATCTTGATGCGGACTATTAGCAATTGCTTGGAATAACTTGTCTAAGTTATTTGGATATTCACTATCCGGATTAGACACGTAGTATTCAATAATTCTTGCGAGATTTTTAGTTACCGTAGTTATGTCATTATTTGAATAATTGCATAAAGCTACAAGAAACTTAGAATCTTTTAATAACTTATTTAGAAAATTTTCGTTTGTCTTTTTCATTAATATCAGTCATTTCTTTTGATTTATATTATATCAAAATTAAAAAAATAAGTATATGAATACTTATTTTTTAACCTCTTTTTCAATTTTTTCATTTGCTTGGGTTTGAGTTTCGCTATTTTGACTCTTTTCACATAACTCAACTACATCTGAATATAATGAAGAATTAAATAGATATAAGGAAGCACTATCACTTCTATATACTCGATTAGTTTTTCCATCAAATGCTATGTATTCATCTCCGTTAATAACTTTGTAATTTCCAGTTATTCTTTCGCCTGTAACTTTATCTTCATTTTTCAAATACTGTATTTTACGATATTCTTTATAAAGTTTAATTACATCATCGGTTGTAGCATGACATTCACGGTAAATGTGTTGATCCGGAGATCCTTCAACTTCATATAATTTAACTATTTTTAAATCTATTGAATTGGTTGCAGCTTCTTGCTTAGAGTAGATTACTGCAATTAAGATTACCGTTATCATAATAATGCCAACGACTATTGCTATTTTTATTTCATTATTTGCTTTCATAAATTCATCTCCCACTGGTTAGTATAACATACGATTTTTTATTTTTCGATAAAATCTAGGACGTCTCTGAAGACATCATCATTGGTATGTTCATTTAAAATCTCATGACGAGAATTTTTATATAATTTACATTTGATGTTTGTATAACCTATCTTTTTTAAAAAATCGATACTTTTAAGCCATTCTTTTTTATTAACGATTACCGGATCATCTGCTCCAGCAATAAATAAGATTGGTAACTTAGGATTTTCTACTTCCCAACCTTTTTTATCATAAACATCTTTCATTAGTTTAAATAGATTAAGGAATCCATTATTAGTGAATGTGAATCCTGATAAAGGATCTTTTTCATATTCTTCCACAACATCATGATTAGTACATAACCAATCAAATGGTGTTTTAGGATTTTCAATCTTTTTATTGTTATTAGCAAAAGCTATATTATTAATTGTTTTACTACGGTGATGTTCCCCTTTAACGAGAATATCTAATTTAGTAAGAGTGATTCCCATATTAATCATGTTATTCTTACTTGGAGAACCACAAACAATTAATTTATCAACATCTCTAGGATATTTCTTTAGATATTTACGAACTATTAAGGATCCCATACTATGACCAAATAAAATTACTGGCAAGTCAGGATATTCCTTTTTAACATATTCCGTAATTTGATGAAAATCATCAACTATATAATCAGAGGTATCATCATACATATAACCCAAATCATCATTTTCTTTGATACTTTTACCATGTCCACGATGATCATTAATAACGGTTATATATCCGCTAGTAGATAAGAATTCCATAAAATCATAATATCTTTCTTTATGTTCTGTCATTCCATGAGCGATTTGAACAATGCCTATTGGATTTTTAGGAACCATCATAAAGATACTTAAAGATAAATTGTCTCGATTAGATTTTAAAGTAAATTCTTTTTTCATCTCTATTACCTCTCATAAAAATTATACCATAAATAAAGTATAAGGGGTCATAATTAAGTAAAAAAGAATACTTTTTAGTATTCTTTTAAAAATTCTTCAACAGCAGTTTTTATCTTTGAAAGTTCTTTTCCAGTTGCTTGGCAACCTTGCCAGCCATTCTTTTCTGCCCTTTCAATATTTTTAGCAGTATCATCTATTAACATAATATTATGAGGATCGAGTTTAGTTTGATTATTGATTCTAATAAAGATTTCATCACTCTTTTTACTAGCTCTTTCACTATAAGATAACCAAGCATAATCTAAGCGTTTAAAATCTACTTGTTCTTTTAGGATTACACCCTCCATTAGTAATAAGTCACTAAGAATAGCTACTTTAGCCTTGGAAGTTAATGAATATAAATAATCAACAACATCTTTGTAATAATCAGTTTTTCTAAATTCTTCAATATATGTCTTAATAAAAGTATCGTAATCAACATCTAGATTAGCTGCTTCTTTTAAGCGTTTAAACCAAGCTTGATATTCTTCTTCACGATCTTGTTCAGCAATATATCCACCGTTTTCATCATATAAAGTATTTCTTCTAGCTTCTAGGGCTTGTTCTTTAGTTAACGATGGATTAAATTTCATAATAGCAGCAACTATTGAATCTATAAAATTTCTTCCTTCAAGGCTGTTTAGAATAACCCCGCCCCAGTCGAATACTATCAATTTATTTTTCATATTATCACTTCTTTACTTTTAAATTATATCATGAAAAAATAGCATTTCTGCTATTTTTATTAATTATTGAAATAAGCATCTAGATAATAAATTTGTTTACCATCTTTATAGCATTTTTGTTCCCAATCAGTCATGACATTTGGGATGTTTCTTTCATCGTGATGTAAATCCATACTTACTCTTCTAAATTCATACCAGTATCCTGATAAAGATTCAATTGAATAAGCAAATAAAACTTTGTTATCTGTTTTAAGGATTAGATGTTTATCTTTTTTATAAATACGATCATACATTTTTAAATAATTAACATGAGTAAATCTTTTTTTCTCATCAATAGGTTTTGGCCATGGTTCTGAGAATGTTAAATAAATAGTATCTATTTCTTTACCAAAGAACTCTAGTAAATCATCTGCATTTGCACATATTAATTTTAGATTTGGAATGTTTTGGTTTCCAATTTTTTGAACAGCATATGCAGTTTGTGATTCATTTAATTCTAAACCAATAAAATTAATCTTAGGGTTTTGTTTAGCCATTGTAATAATGAATTCTCCTCTACCCATTCCTAATTCTAGATTAATTGGATTATTGTTACCAAATAAATCATTCCATTTGTTTTTATAATTTCGTGGATTAGATACTACATAATTACTACGTGCTAAGATTTTATCAGCGTCTTTAATTACGTTATATTCCATAGTTTTTCACCTCGTTTAAAGATTATATCATATTATTCATTAGTTTTCTTCTTTTTATCCATGCCATTGATTATATTCATAGCAGTATATAAAGACATAAGCATGAATAAGGAAATAATAATACCACCAATAATATCAGTTAACCAATGAACTCCAGATAAAACACGACCAATAACTATTGCAAGCATTATTAACCAAGTTAAGATATTTATTACTTTTAGGATTGTTTCATTTTTAATAAAGTATTTGACAGCCATTAAACTAGATCCACAAATACAAATTGCTAACATCGTATGAGTTGAAGGAAATGATGCTTCAGCTTGACCATCGATTAAGAAAGGACGATAGTTTAAAGCAACTTTTTCAAACAAAACATAGATAACAGCAAAAATTACATAGAAGACACCTAAAGCATAAATACGCATATCTACCTTTTTTAAGTCTTTAGTTTTAATTAATTGATATAAGCCTAATAAAGCATAGCAGCCACACATTGCTAATGGTATTAAACCTAAGTATTTAGTTATCTTATACCAATTCATATTAAGTCCTATTAAGTCTCTAAATTTAGTATTAATTGTTGCAAAACCAACGTTAGTTCCATTAGGAGCAATATTGGATACATCAACATACTTTACTAAGAAAGTATAAACTATTGCCAATACTAAAAGAAGGCAACTTGCTAAAAATAATTTTTTCTTTTTATTCATAATTTATCACCATAAAGATTATAACAAATAAAAAGAACTAATTGTAGTTCTTTTTATAATTATTTATGTCTTATTACTTCAAATCTTTCTAATTCTACTTCGCCATTTGTTATTCCAGCTTTTCGTTTAGCAATACTAATTTGTTCATCAACAGTATCAATACCTTCTAAGTCAGGAAGTAATAAACCTCTTTTGAATTCTTGACGAACTATTACACCATATTTTTTAGGATCTAAATCTTCTTTGGTTGTAGGCTCTGGTGTTGATAAAACATCAACATTTACTTCTAGATAAGGTATTTCTTCTTTAGTAATTGGTGGGAATCTTGGATCTGAAATAGAAGCTTCAATAGCATTATTGATTATTTCTTCAGCAATAGAATTAGTCGTTGGTAAGAATGTACCAATGCATCCTCTTAAGCAACCAAATTTATGAATAGATACAAAGACACCTGATTTTTCACTAGTCATTTCTTTCGGTAAGTCGCCTGGTACTGCGATTTGAATATTTTTAGTTAAGTAACTAGTTAAAGATTTAAGAGCTAATTTAACGTATTCATCTTCAGAAGGTTTAACTTTTTTAGTTTCTAAATAGGTATCTAAGAAGTTTCTTTTAGGATTATCTCTTTCTGGATAGAAGGTGCAAATTCCATAGCCAACACCGGTTACATCTTCATGTGAAAGGAATGTTGCTTTAATATCTATTTTATCTAAAGCTCCAGCCATAATTGTAAATGAACGATGTCCACACTCAGATGCTTTATTTAAGAAATCTTCATCATATTCTAGTAATTCATTAAAGTTAGCGTTTGACATCGTATTCATTATCTTTTCATCATAGATAGGTCCTTCTTTAATGAAGCCATATGGTCCATATTCTTGTAATTTATGAGACAAATCTCCACTAGCAACAAAGACAACTTTTCTATTTAAATTATTAACCGCGTCTTTAATAATGGTGCCAAATTCATAGTTATCAGGTAATGGTAAACTTGATAAACCAACAACTATTAGTTTAGTTTTTGGTAATAGTTTGCGAATGAAATACAAAGGTACCATTGTACCATGATCTAAAGTTAATTCTTCGGTACGTCCAGCTGGGAAGTTTTTTTCTTTAGATATTCTTTCGATTTCTTCAATTAATTCAATGTCATTTTCTTCAGTGAACTTAACCATCTTAGCACCAAAGGAACCAAAATCACCTTCTAATTGTTCTCCTCTACAAATATGAAAATAATCACTGTAATATTTAGTATGAGGACTAGAAATAATTATTGTTTCAGGATTTAATTTAGCTATTTCTTCAGCTACTCTTTCGTAACTTTTGATAGTTTTAGTTATTTGTTTTTCGCTTCCCTTACCAACTTCTTTTAAGATCATTGGTGGATGAGGAACCATAAAAGCACCTATTATAGACATGATATCACTCCTCTATTCTTTTTAATTATAACATAAAAAAAGTAGGTTTATTCACCTACTAGTTTTTTAAATATATTAATAAATTCTAAAATATCTTCTTTTGTTGTTAAATGAGAAATACTAATTCTAATTGTATTTGAAGCTAACTCTTCACTTCCAGTAATTGCTAAAACTGATTTAGAAGGAGCACTTCCTAAAGCACAAGCTGTTGTTGTTGATAGATAAATTTCATGTTCTTCTAGTTGTCTTAAGATGTCTTTGGTATCTTTATTTATTAAACTGATATTTAAAGTATTAGGAATTGATGTTATAGGACTATTAATGTGAACACAAGATAGTCTTCCTAATTCATTTCTTAAAATTGTATTTAATTCTTTTAAATAAATATCTCTTTCAGCTAATTTAGTTGTGGCAATTTCAAATGCTTTAGCTAAAGCGATTACATTTGCAGTAACTGGAGTTCCACTACGATAAATAGTTGTTGACTTTCCACCATGAATTAAAGGTGTAAGTTTGTGATTATTAACGTTTACTAAAACACCAAATCCATTTAAGCCAAAAAACTTATGAGGAGCAAATGTGATAAAATCAATTCCATCATAATTAACTTCGGTTTTACCAATTGCTTGAGTAGCATCTGTATGAATTATTGTATTTGGATTTTTTTCTTTAACAATTCTTACAACATCATTTAAGGGTTGTCTAGTTCCTAGTTCTGAATCAACAGCACAGATACTAACAAGAATTGTTTTATCATCGACTTCATTTTTTAATTCTTCTAAATCTAAAACTCCTTCTTTAGTTAGAGGAATAACACTGACATCATAACCATGAGTAGCTAGATAGTTACAAGGAGCAACAATACTAGAATGCTCTACTGCAGAAATAATAATTTTATTTCCTTTAGATTTATTCATTTCAGCAATTCCTTTTAAAACTAAATTATTAGATTCAGATGATCCACTAGTATAAATTATATTAGTTGGATCTGTATGAAAGAAATCAGCAATTGTTTTTGATGAACTATCTATCGCTTCTTTAGCTAGTTTTCCTAGTGGATGAGAACTATTAGGATTAGCTATGTATTTTCTTGTAGCATTATTAAAAGTGTTTAATACTTCTTCATCTACTGGGGTATTAGCAGCATAATCTAAATATATCATTATAAAACCTCCTTAGAAATTTAACATTAACCAATCTGGTTTAAACAGCAATAATAAACCGATTAGAATCATGATAATAGCACTTATTAAAGTACATAATTTATTATATTTATTTGTAATTCCTGTAGCTTCAACAGTAATCATTGAAATACCAAATACAGCCATATCATCAATCATATAGAAGAAAATATAGATTAGTAAATAAATGATTTTGGTTAAACCTTTGATATTGTTAATTGCTAATATTTCTGTAAATATTAATGGGAAACCTAATGAACAAGCAAGTTCAATTAAGTTAACTGAAGCTGCTAAAGTAACGATACCAATTATTGATAATAAGAATGTTTTACTATTCATAATTTTTTTAATCTTAGTTGTTAGTTTCTTTCTTTTTTTACTATCAACAACAGTACACCCTGCTTCTTCATTTCTAATTTTTAAATATTTTTTTAAGTTTAAAATACCTGCTATTAAGATGAAGATAGCTATAGCTATTTTCATCCATTTAATTGTGGCAATACTTAAAACAAAATTAATTCCTAACATTGATAAGAAATAAACTAAGCCGGATACAAATAAGAATGTCATTCCTAGAATCCAAGCTTTTTTACGATCTTTCATACCAAAGAACATATTAATTAAGAATAACAATATCCACATTGCACAAGGATTAAAACCATCTATAAAGCCTAAGACTACAGCAACTAAAGGAATTGATACTTTCTTTATATTAATAGTTCCTAGGATTGGAATTTTTATTTCATTTGGGTTGTTTTCTAATTCGGCATATTCCTTAATTTGAGATTCAATTAAAGAAGATGTTGTTTCTGAGTAACCAATAAAGTGTTTATCGCCAATAATAGTTAATGGTACAGAACCCGATGATATATTTAAAGAATTAGTAACTTCTTCCATTAAAGCATTATTAACATCGTCATAAGTAACTTCATAGGTATAAACATTTAAATAATCTTTGTACTCTTCTTTTACTTCATTTAACCATTTAATTTCAGCAGCACAATGTGAACAATCAGCACTATGAAATAAATATAAATTTATTTTGTTTTCTTCGATTGGAACATTAGCGTAGTCAGCGACTAAATCTTTGTAATTAGAAGAAATAGCCAAAGCAAAACTAGGAATTAATAATAAAAGAAGAAAGAATAATAGTTTTATTTTTTTCATAGAGCATTATTCTCCTTTAAAAAGTTTATTATTTCTTCATATGATTTTTCACCAATTAGACGTTGTTCATTATAAATCATAACGGGTAATTTATCACCTACATTATATTTTTCAACTTCTTCTTCATCGAAATCATAATCTAACATTTCAATTTCAATATTTGGGTATTCTTCTTGTAGTTTTTTTAAATTCTTTTTAAGAATTAAACAAGATGGACACCAAACTGCACTAATTACAGTAATTTTAGGCATACTTATCACCTCACAATAACTATTATATCTATATTTTAACATGAATAAATAAAACCAAAGTTGATATTTCTCAACTTTGGGTTGAATTTATTATTAGAATAAATCTTTTATTTGTTCGTATTCTTCATCCGAATAAGCACAAACTTTAACATCTATATCATAATCAGGATTAACTTCTGAAAATTGATTAATGACATCTAATAAAACCATTACTGATTCTTTAGCTGGTTCTTTTAAATCACCAGCATAGATTCCAGAACTAATTAGAGGAAATGCGATAGAATGAAGTCCGTTTTCTTTTAATAATTCTAATGAATTATAGTAGGCATTTTCTAGTTCTGGGAAGGCATCTTTTTTTAAAGCAAAATTTGGACCAACTGCATGAATAATTTTTTTTGCGTTTGTTATTCTAAATGCTGGTGTTATTACGGCATCACCATCTTGTAATGGTGTTGGTATTTCACTACATGCTCTAGTTAATTCTTCTACTCCTGCTCTAACAAATATTGCTCCACAAACCCCTGAACCAATTATTAACTCTTTATTTGCTGCATTAACAATTGCATCGACTTCTTGATCAACTACGGAACCATGAATTAATTCTATACTACTCATTTTATCCTCCTAAAATACTTCTAGTATTTTTAAATGTAATAAGATTATTTTATCATTATCTTTAAATTCATCAATTTTGCATTCGTCTTTGATATCTTTATATCTTTTTACTTCAGCAAAAGTATATTCGATATACATACGATATTTTCCTTTTTCATCACGAACTAAAGCGCGATACTCTTTTGGCTTATAAATTTTTGTTTCTTTGCCAAAGTGTTTATACCATTTAATAACAACATAATCTCTTTTACCGTCAATTAATTCTTTGATGATTTCGCTCTTATAATTATTTTTAGATGCCATAGCATATTTAGCTTGTTTCTTATTACGGTATCTTGAATCAGAGATATGGAATGTTTCAATATCTTTTAAACCGATAAATAATAGATATTCTTGTACTTCTTTTAAATATTGTAATTCTTGTTTACTATAGTACTCTTCTTCTTTTTTAGATATTTTAAATGATTCTGGTGATTCATATAAAGCTTTTATTACTGAATCAAAATCATGAGAATGACTATGACCAACAACTATTTCATTAACATATTTACCATTTTCTTTTCTGGATGTTACATATTTACAAGTATATGGATAATAGAAACCAGCCCATGTAATATATTCAAAAGAATAAGCTAAGTTATTTGAAACATTTGGTTTTCCATCATGGTAGAAAACATATTCAAAGGTATCTCTTTCTTTATCCCAATATGGTTGTGGCAATGTTGTTTTTTCAAATTTTTTATATCTTTCTTCAAATTCCATTTTAATCACTCCTTCTAGTGATGATGGTGATGATGTACTTCGTGATGAACTTCAACATGACACTCTTGGTCTTCACATACTTCTGTTTCTGTTTCTAAAACAGCGTGACAAATATTATGTTCTTCAAGTTCTTCTCTTATTTCATGTTTAATTTTTTCAATATCTTTAGCTTTAGTAACAATATGCATAGTTGCATAATTACTATAACCATCTATACTCCATACATGAATATGATGAATATCATCAACATCTTTTATTTTTAGTAAATGTTTTTTTAATTCTTCTATATCAACATTATTAGGTGTTTTTTCTAAGAATAAATCTAATATAGACTTAAGATTCTTTAAGGCATTTATTAATATAAATACAGCAACACCTATACTCATAATTGGATCAAGGATTGTAATATCAGTGAAATTCATAATAATAGCACCAATTAAAACAATAACCCAACCTAGTACATCTTCTAACATATGAAGATTAACGGATTTTTGATTTAAGGAATCTCCTTCACGAGTTACATAAGCGGCGATGAAATTTAAAATAACACCAACTATAGCAAAGATAATCATTCCACTATAATTTACTTCTACTGGATTAAATAATCTTTTAATGGCTCCAATTATTACTAAAATGGAACCAACTAAAAGAATAGTTGTTGTTATTACTCCACCTAAGACTGAATATCTTATATAACCATAAGTATATTTATTATCGGCTTTCTTTTTGCTTTTTCTTTCTAAGAAGTAAGAAATACCAATAGATAAGGCATCTCCTAAATCATGTAATGAATCGGAAAGAATAGCTACAGAGTTTGTAAATATTCCACCAAAGAATTCAAAAATACTAAATGAAATATTTAAAATAAAAGCTAATAAAATATTTTTTTCGGTTTTCATTTTTCACGCTTCTCTCTTTGTTTTGCCTCTTATATTTTATCATAAAAAATATCAAGTGTTAAACTTGATATTTCTATTTATTAAACATTTTGAATATTGATGATGCAGCATCAATTGCATTGTTACCTGAGCTAGTTGATGTGTTAACTGTTTGTGGCATGAATGGTACTAGTGAGTTAGCAAGTTTAGGTAATGGCATTGTTTGAGCAACTACTTTACCTGGACCTGTAATAACAGTATTAAAGATTCCTTCACCACCAAGAATAATATTTTTTAATCCTTTAACAGTTTGAACATCCATTTGGCATGTTTCTTCTATTGAAACTAGATATCCAGTACTTAGAATTAATTGTTGTCCTTGAGCTAGATTAAATTCTTTATATGAACCATCTATTTCAATAAAGACAATTCCATTTCCTGTAATCTTTTGCATGATGAAACCTTCACCACCAAAGATACCTACACCAATTTTTTTGTTGAAGAATGTTGATAATTCAACATTTCCATAAGATGCTAAGAAAGCTGACTTTTGACAAATTAATGATTTACCTGGTTCAATCTTAACAGCTAGAATTGAACCTGGTACGCATGTACCAAAAGCAATTTTAGCTCCATCTTGTTGAGCAGTATAGATATTTTGAAATAAATGTTCATTACTAAATAATCTACCTACTACTTTTCCTAAGCCACCATTACTTGATGTTTCCATTGTAATTGTTGGATCCATATAAGCCATGGAACCACTTTGAGTAATCATAGCTTCTCCTGCTCTTAGTGTACATTCAACAACAGGAAAGCTTCCTCCTATAATTTCATATTCCATTTTTTGTTCCTCCTAAAAAGATTATAACATAAAAAAGACTAGTTTAAACTAGCCTTATTTTTTATTGATGTCAAATTCAAGAAGTCCTGAGATAAAGGTGGCATTTTCTAGTAATTCAATACCATATTCAGGATTAGCATTATATAGAATATAAGTATTCTTTTTAAATAAATCACCAATCTTGTGTTCTGGATTTTCATCTTGATCTTTATAGTATATTAGTTTTTCGGAATAAGCAAATTTAATTTCTTTACCATTCTTTTGAAAGAATTCAGATAATTCTTTTTTTACCCAAAGAGATCCTTCTTCTTCAAATTCAACTCTTTGCCAATTGCTTCTTATTCCTTGACCTTTAAAAATTGTAACTTTTCCATCAAGACCTACCTCTGTTTGAGAATTAGTTTGTCTTTGAGGTATTGCATAGATTTTATTATCTTTTAAATCTTTTACAACATAATAATAATCAAAAGTAGTATGTTCTAAACGATTATCATATTTATGATAATAGAAGACATCAAGGAATTTAAATCTTTTTTCTTCATATTTTGTTTTGGTTCTTTTGCTGTTAATGGAATTATAAATTAAACCAACAATAATTAAAATAACAGCTAATGCAATCATTGCAATAGCACCTATTCGATAAATCTTTTCTGGATTATCAAAATTAGTAACAACCAAATATGCAATAATAGCAAAGATAACTATACTTCCAATCATGGATAGTGCTTTGAATGTTTTTGCTTTTTTAGAATTCATATTATCAACTCCTATTTAGAAAAATCTTTATCAAAATAATTCAAACGTGAACAGCTTTATGCCAGTCACCATCATGATGAACTTCGTTTCTAGTTTAGTTTGACTAGTATTATTTCCTTTTTCATCTAAAATGTCTAAGTATTCGTCAGCCATATTAGATTCCTCATTTAATATTATAACATATTAAAAGCAGATTATTAAATCTGCTTATTTTTCACCTTTTTCTTCAATAAAATAAATGCTATTAAACCAACTACTATATACCCGACAACGGCGATGATTGAAGATTCAATACCAAATTCTCCACCAGTTAATAAAAATGATTTACTTTTTAAAACATAATTGAATAATGTATATTCGCTTGCCTGGTTACTGATTGTTAGAATTCCTCCGATGATAATAATATTCCATAAAGTATGAACTATGGCACTATTCCAAACTGTTTTTTGTTCCTGAGTAATTAAAGAGAACATTATACCAACCATTGTTCCTGCTATTATAACTAATATACAACTTAGTAGATTAAATTTCATTCCTAGGATATGAACGATACCAAACAATAATGATGGTGCAATTATGGCAATAGCTCTATTATAATGTTTTTCTAAAGATCTCATAATAATTCCTCTAAAAACCATTTCTTCTACAAAACCAGCACCAATACCAGTATAGAATATTCCAGCTGTTATAAAAGATAGTTTTTTAAATAAACTACTAGATACAGTTTGATAACTACCTGAAATTAATAATAAATAAACTCCTGTTACTATTAAAGGTAGTAATAAACCAATAACGATCCAATACCATTTTACTTTGAATTTTGTAATGTAATAATCTTCTAGATTGGATTTTAAGTATTTAGTACATAATAGTTTTAGTAGTTTATAACTAAAGAAGACATATAGAATTCCTGCTAAAATATTACAAATAAACTCTGGTACTTTAATTACCATAAAAAGACTAGCAATTATTTCAGCACCTATTTGAGATACTATAAGGATTAGAATACTTAATAATATAGCTCCACCTGTTTTATCACTTTTAACTTCTTTTTTTGCCATGTTATTTCTCCTCTGATATATTATTTTAATATCAACTTTTTATATTATAACACCTTTATTTCAAACAAAAAAGGATTGAATAATCCTTTATGTTTAAGACATTTGCTTAATGACACGGCTATAATTCTTAATTGTATTATATAATGCTTATTTATGATATAATGATGAAGTCTTAAGAAGGTGAAAAAAATGAAAAAAATATTATTTTTATTTTTATTATTGATTCCTTTTTGTGTATTTGCTTTAGAATACCCTTCTTTAAATTCTAAATATGTTGAGATATATGATTTAAATGATAAACAAGTGTTGTATGAAGTTAATTCTAATGATGTAGTTTCAATTGCTTCATTAACAAAAATAGCAACAACAATAACAGCTATTGAAAGTATTGAAAACTTAGATGAACAAATAACAATTACTAGTTCAATATTAAATACTGTTAGTTGGGAAGCTAGTGTTGCTGGTCTAAGAGCTGGGGATAGATTAACATACCGAGATTTGTTATATGCTTCAATGTTACCAAGTGGAGCTGATGCAACTCATTCACTTGCTATATTAAGTAGTGGTAGTATTAGTAAGTTTGTTGATAAAATGAATGACTTAGCAAAAAGGATTGGTTTAGAACACACTCATTTTGTTAATGTAACTGGTTTAGATATTAAAGATCATTATTCAACAGCAGATGATGTTCGAAAATTACTAGAGTATTCACTACAAAATGAATTGTTTAGAAAAGTATATACAACTAAAGAATATACAATGTCGAATGGTAAAACAGTAAAGACAACATTATTTACTTATAATAGAAATTCAAGTAGTGATACCTCTACTATCCTAGGAAGTAAAACTGGATTTACTTTAGAAGCCGGTTATTGTTTAGCTTCACTAAGTAATATTAATGGTCATGAAATGATAATTATTGTTTTAAAGGCCGAAAAGAAAAATAATACATTCTATAACATTGTTGATACAGCCAAGTTAATTGGTTTTATGAATGAAAATTATAAAGATGAAACATTAGTAGTAAAAGATAAATTAATAAAAGAAATTCCAATTAGTTTAAGTAAGATAGATCGTTATAGTATTTATTCTAGTCAAGAAATCAAAAAGTACTTACCTAGTGATTATGATAGCAATAATATAAAGATTGTATATGATGGCTTAGAAGTAATGAATTATAAGAATAAAGTCGGAGAACAAATTGGTGTTGTAAATTATTATTACAAAGATGAGTTATTGTTAAAACAAGAAGTTGTTTTAGATAAAGAAATAGAAATAAGTTATAAAAAGTTTGCAAAGAAATATCGCGTAGCGATTGGGGTTGTAATATTATTAATTCTATTGATAATAATCTTAATTATTAGAAGAATAATTAAAAGAAAAAAAAGAAAGAGTAAATAATTACTCTTTTTTAAATGAATTTATAATAATAACCAATTATAATTAAAACAATTAATGATAGATTAATTAAGATAATTAATGCTAAGTGTAATTATAAAATAGATAATTCTTCTATTATTCATATGTTTCACTTCCGAAATTATTATATCATAACTAAAAAAATATAGTATTTCTACTATATTAATTTACTTTGATATCACCAGTTGTTGTGCTAATTTTAATTTCTTTTTCTAACTTGCGATCATTATTTTTAATTTTTATATCACCAGTATTAGTATTTGCATCAATATAAGCACCTTCTAAAGAAGAAATCTTAACATCACCTGTTCCAGTAGTGATACTTGAATCTTCTTCGATTGTTGCTTTTTCTATTTTAATATCACCAGTAGATGTTTTAGCATAAACTCTTTTATTTATTCTATTAATTGTGATATCGCCAGTTGTAGCAGCTGCACTAAATTCGTTAACATTACCAATTTTAATATCACCTGTTGTTAGTTTACCAGAAATATAATTTACTTCATCTATTTTAATATCTCCAGTTTTAAGTTCGAAATCTAATGTATCAATTCTATTAGCTTTGATATCACCAGTGGTACCAGTTGCATTTAGTTTCATGTTAGCAAATGAGTTAACTATAACGTCTCCTGTATGGAAATCAACATTTACTTTTTTATCATATGATGATGGAACTTTAACAATAATTCTATTTGTTTTAACAAAGAATACATGATTTGTTTTTTTAGTATTTAATTTAATTTTAATTATATTATCTTCTTCTTTGATGTAATAATCATCTGAATCTTCAGAATATAATTCAACAGTTACTTTATCATTTAATCCTTCTTCAAAGAAAACATCTCCAGTATCAGTAATAATATCAATATCTTCTAATGAATTAAATTCTTTGGAATCTATTAAATTTTTTGAATATGTATCAAAACTAAAGTGTAACCAATTAATATTTATTTTGCCTTTCATAAGAAGAATGAAGGTAACGGTTACAATAACAGTAAGGATTGATAATAGAATAATTAGAATAATTCCTGTTGTTTTATTCATTGTTATCATTCCTTTCAGTTTTGTTAGAACTAATCGTAAAAATTAATTTTACGATAGCATCAACTAAACCAATAATCAAAAAGATTATCCATGTTAAATGCCAAGCCATTGTCATGAATGAAATAACTAAATAAATAATTACACCAATGATATCAATGATATTTGTTACTTGTTTTTCGATAACGTTTTCTTTCTTTTCTTTTGAATCATCAGATTCTTTACTATAATATATTCCATTATAGATTAATAAACCTGTTGCAATAGCAATTAAGCCAAAGAATACTGAAACACCTAAGATTGGTTTATCTAATCCACCAGCTAAAGCAATAATTGCAATTAACGCAAATATGTATAACATTACAGCTATTGCAATGTTTCTTGCAAAATTGCTTTTAACATTCTCTTGTTTTGCTTCTTTAATGTTATGGTTGCCAGTTAATAATTCATCAGATGTAATTCCAAAATATTCACATAATGGAATAATTTTATCAAAATCAGGACTTGATTGATCAGTCTCCCATTTTGATACTGTTTGTCTAGAAACATCTAGAACATTTGCAAGTTCCTCTTGCGATATATTTTTTTCTCTTCTTAGTTTTAACAATCTTTCACCAATTGTCATACTAATCACCTCTTTCATGAGTAAAATTTTATAACTTTTGTTGGTTGCGTTCTATATAGTTGCGTTGGAAATTTGTCAACTGCACTTAACATTTATACGTTTTTTGTGCTTTTGAAACCTGTTATTTCCAAAATAATTATTTTTTTGATTCTTCAATCGCTTTTTTAATTACTCCTTTGATATATTCATCTTTTCCATAAACATAAGCATGTCTATCGTTTTTAAATTTCTTATATAATTCCATTTTAAGGTCTTCATATCTTTGTTTTTCATCTTCATGATTATTGATATAATCTCTAAACATAATAGATGTTATACCATTCATATCCCCTGTTTTATATACATGAATGAAAGCTTTTACTTTACCATCTTCTTCTTTACGAATTAGATAATCACCACCCATAGTTGGTTCTTTTTTAACAGTGTAAGTAGCTCCTTCAACATTTTCTTCAGTAAACTTTTTAAATTCATCTAAATCATCTGTTTGAATTAAAATGTCTATAATTGGTTTAGATTTAATATCTTTAATGGCAGTACTTCCAACATGATCAATTTGTTTTATTCTATATCCATAGATATCTTTTAAATTGTCTTTTTCATTATTATAGATTTTAACATAATCGTCTTGGTAATCCATTAATTCTAGAACACCTTTTTTTAATCCGGCATTTTCCATATTTATCACCGCTTTAATTATAACAAAAAAAAGCAATTTATTTATTGCTTTTATGTTCTTTTTTCCATTTTTTTATTGCTTCTAGTCGATCTTTAAATTTATATTCATTTCCTTGAGTAGTTGGATTGTAATAAGTTTTACCTAATAAACTTTCTGGTAAACAATCCATCGTAGTAAGTTTATCTTCTGTATCATGCGCATACTCATAACCTTTTCCATACTCTAAATCTTTCATTAATCTTGTTGGAGCATTTCTGATTACTAGTGGAACTGGTTCAGCTAGCATTTTTCTTGCATCAGCTGCAGCACTACCATAAGCTATATAACAAGCATTAGATTTAGGAGCTAAGGACATATAAATTACGGCTTCTGTTAAATGAACATTACATTCTGGCATTCCAATAAAATGACAAGCATGATAAACATTTACTGCAACATTTAAAGCGTTAGTATCTGCAAGTCCAATATCTTCTGCTGCAAACCTGCATATTCTTCTTGCTAAGTAGATTGGATCTTCACCTGCTTCTAACATGCGTGATAACCAATATACTGCAGCATCTGGATCAGAGTTACGCATTGATTTATGTAAGGCGGAAATAATATTATAATGTTCTTCACCATCTTTATCATAAAGAAGTGTTTTCTTAGTCAAACATTCTTCTATTGTATCTTTTGAAATGTTTATAACACCTTTTTTATCTACTTCTCCATTGATTACAATCATATCTAAAGTAGCTAAAGCTGTTCTAGCATCGCCATTAGAGAATTCAGCTATGATATGTAAATCATCATCTGTTATTTTTACTTTTTCCTTGCCGAATCCTCTTTCATCAGTTAGCGCTCTTTTTAATAAGCTAACGATGTCTTCGGTAGATAGTTCTTTTAAAACAAAGACACGACATCTAGATAATAAGGCGTTATTAACTTCAAAAGAAGGATTCTCTGTTGTGGCACCAATTAAAACAATAGAGCCTTTTTCTACAAATGGTAAGAAAGCATCTTGTTGAGCTTTATTAAAACGATGGATTTCATCAACAAAGACGATTGTTTTGATTCCTAGTTTTTTATTTTCATCAGCATCTTTCATTACTTCTTTTATTTCTTTGATACCGGAAGTAACAGCTGAGAAAGTAATAAATTCTGATTTTGTTTGAGCTGCTATAATTTTAGCCAGCGTTGTTTTACCGACACCTGGAGGTCCCCAAAAGATCATTGAAGAAACATTGTCACTTTCAATGATTTTTCTTAATATTTTTCCTTCACCAATTAGATGTTGTTGCCCAACAAATTCTTCTAAATTTCTTGGACGCATACGAGATGCTAAAGGTTCACTTAGTGGCGTTTCGAATAATGATGCTTGTTCCATAATTATCTCCTCCTACTCATTTTTATTATAACATATAAAGCGAATTTTTGTTCGCGATTTTGTTAATAAAAAAGAAGATTTCTCTTCTTTTATTTGATATTGGTGTTATATTACCTATTTAAATATTCTATTACTTTTTTAAACGGTTCAATATTTCCTTCTCTTAATTCTTTTTGTTCGATTAATTTATTTATTTGATCTATAGAATACCAATCAACACTTTCAACTTCTGATGATTGTAGTTTTAATTCTTTTAAATCGACATTAATTTTGGCATAGTATGTATCTAAAAGACAACATCCTTCCATAATTGTGCTAACAAATTCTATTTTTTTAGGTTCAATCTCTAAACCTAATTCTTCTTCACACTCTTTTATTACGGTGGTAAATGAGTCATCACCTAAAGTTACATGTCCGCCAGTAGTCGCTATACAAGATTGTCTAGATTTAGATGTTTTTTGTAATAAGAATTCTCCTTTGTCATTTTGGATAAATATCAAGATAACCATAAAGTACTTACCATCAGGAAGACTTTCTTTTTTTGCTCTACTTACTTTATCATCTAGAGCATTTTTTTCTTTGTTAAAAACTTGTAAGTATTCCATTTCATCAACTCCTAAAAGTATTATAGCATAGATAGTTATTCTAAATTGTTATAAAAAAACTAGTTTTTAAACTAGTTCTTTTTATATTTGCATAATAATGAAGGACGATGTCCACCTGTTTTAATAACTTCTTTTGTAAATTCTACTTTATCAGCTATTTTTCTTCTAAAAGCAGAATTGATTAGCTTTTTACCAAGTAGTAATTCATAAACTTGTTTTAATTCACCGATAGTGAATAAATTAGGCATTAAGTGAAAGACGATGTCCGTATAGTTTACTTTGTTTCTTAACTCCATCAAACTACTAACAACAATCTTGTCATGATCGAAACATAGAGCTTTATCATTAACTCTATAACTATAAACATTAGTTAATTCATCAACTACTTTTTTAGTAACAGAATATTTTATTACTTCGTCTTCATGTTTTAAGGTTACTTTTATTCTTTTATCGCTTTCTTCAATTTCAACATCAAACCAAGCAGCATCTTCATTTAGTTCATCGCTTAGCAAGGTTCTATCGATTAAAGCCATATATGTTGTAGAAATAATTCTTCCTCTTGGATCTCTATCAACATCGTCGTTAACACCAATTTGTTGCATAAAGACATTAGTTAAACCGGTTTCTTTTTTTAAAATACGATTACTAGCGTCTTCACTTGTTTCATCTTCTTTTATGAATCCTCCTGGTAAACACCATTTCCCAAGATCTGGTTCTTTATTTCTTTTTACTAGTAAGATACTCAAGTATTTTTTTGGAAGAGTTCTTTTATTATCATCTCTTCTACTATCAATACCAAAGATCACTAAATCGTTTGTGTATCCAAAATTCATTTTTTTACCTCCTCAAGGTATTGGAAGAACGATATCCTTCCAATAGATTTCTTCGTATTGATGCAGGGACTTTAGTTTCTTCTATATCTGTTTCTGCTCCACATTCAAGACATCTAAAGGTATAGAATATATCATGTCCACCACCATAATCGTAGCTATGTGTTAAGTATATATCATCTTTTTCAATTTGTAAAAGTGCTCCACATCCACAGCCGCCATTACCATTACCAGTACAGCGACATTTCATTGACCATCCTGGTCCTTTTTCTAAAACTTTCATTTTAACTTCCTTGTTTTAAAGCCTTTTCTAATTTTTTACCTTTGTTGAAGAAAATACTTACTTGAGCATCTAAACTTAATTTATCTTTTTCTGTTGTTGGCAATGAAACGCTTGAAATATCAAAGTCTTCACTAGCATATAACTCTCTTAAACCACAAGTCAAATCATCTGTTAATTCTTTTTTACTTTTTGTTACTTCGAAAGTTGTAACAACCTCACCAATTTTGTTCTGGAAAGTAATATCGGCTTGGATTTCATAATATGTGTAAGTGTCACTCCAGCCACCCCAGTCAGTATAACTTTCTGTGCGTTTTTGTAAGCTGTAATTGATTTGGAAATTTGTGAAATTCTCATACTCCTTTTCATAGTGTTTTGTCAAAATCCCTTCTGCATCTTTTAAGCTTATGTGTGCTATCATAATCATCCCTCCCACATAGTTACATTTTAATACAAAGTATCGCTTTTGTCAATGACTTTGTATCGATTTTATACAAAGTGTTGTTTGAAATAAAAAAAAACGGATTTAATCCGCCTTTTGATTTGCACAATAATTGAATAACTCTTCGTGTGAATAATTTTTATTCTTTACTATATTGAATTTACCATTACACTTAATAGCGTCATATAATGGTGTATCGTAATATAAAAGTTCCTCTTCCCCACCAAGATATGTTGTCGTTACTCTAAACATTGGTGCTTGGTTATTCATTTTAACATTAATATAGTCAGTAAAGAATAATACTCCTATAGTTCCTAAGAAGATAGCTAAGATTAGAAGTAAACGATAGCCGATTTTGATATCTCTAGTTAGTTTAGAAATTCCTATAACAAAAATAACAACACCAAATACTGAATAGATTGATCCCCAACTACTTTCACTTGGGAAAATCATAATAGCTGATAAGGAAACAAATAAACCAAATATTATTAATAGTAACCCTATTACATTACTGTATTTGTGAATTTTTTTGGTTGAGTAATCAATAGTATTAACAATGTTCTCCTCAAATTTTTCTTGGTATTTATCTTTACTAATTTTTTCACCACTTAATAAATCATTAATAGTAATTCCTAATTCATCACATAGCGGTTTAAATAATGATAAATCTGGCATGTTACGCCCGTTCTCCCAATTACCAATTGATTTATCTGTTACTCCTAATTTTTCTGCTAATTCAGATTGAGTCATTTTTTTATCTTTACGACATTTAGCAATAAAATTGCCAATCTTTTCTTGATTCATATATTTTTCTCCTTTCACACTAAAATCATATTATTTATTGCTTAAATTTAACAGGAAATGATTCTAGGGTTTGTTTCTTTTAAAAACCGGAAATTTCTTTTCTACTTTATTTTAGCACATTAAAAGCAGATTTATCATCTGCTTATTTATTTCTCTATAAGGAATACTATTAAGCTAAACTACTAAATCCTAAGATACAAGCACCTAATAATAAAGCTGTAAAGACAATAACACCGATTATACTGAGGATAATTACACCAACTATTGATCCAAACACACCAATAGCTACTTTTGCAGCAGTATCACCAGGATTATCTTCTTGTTGAGGAACTTGAGGATTTACTAAAGGTCCATTAACTGGGGTACCACAATCAGTACAGAAAGCTACACCAGTTGCTAGTTTTTTTCCACATCTTCGACAATATCTTACTTCTTCTTCCATATTATGTATTCCCTTCTTATCTTAATTATAATAAAAATTATACCAAAAATACATATAATTTGATAAATACTTAAAAATAATAGGTTTTTTTCAGTAGCTCGAATAAATTCTATTAAGAATCTAAATGATAAATAATATAATACTAATTCTTTAAATAGGATTCCAGGAACTAAGTCTTTTTTCTTTTTTTGTTTATAAAATAAATAACCAAATAGTATTAAACAAAAGACTAATTCTATTAACTGAGTTGGAATTCTTTTAATTCCATCACCAAAATCAATACCAATTGGCAGTTTAGTTGCAATGCCATAACAACAACCGGTTAAGAAGCATCCTATTCTTCCTATTGCCATACTTAAAGCAATGGCTGGTGCTATGTCATTACCGGTTTTAATTTTTTCCATATGAAATATTTTCTTGGCTAGAATAATTCCTAAATAACCACCAAGAATTCCACCTACTATTGATTTACCAAAGAATAGTAAATTTTTGATTGTACTAGGATTATTAATTAAGACTTTTATGTTTTCAATTATTACTAATATCTTTGAACCAATAAAGCCAAATATTAAAGCAAAAATAACTAAGTAATATGTCTTTAAAAGGGAAAGATTATGTTTTCTAGGAACAGTAACATAAAACCAGATTATCCCTATTAATAAACTAAGTAACATAAAACATGAATAGGTAGATATTTTAAGATTACCAATCTTAAAATAAGAAATAATACCATACCCTTCTGGTACATAATGATTATCTAACATTTGCACTTACCTTTGCGTAATTTTTTCCCTAAATTACAACAATTATTTCCTAATACTAAACATTCATATAGTTTTTGAGCTGAACAATAACCAAAAGCTGCAATAGTTTGCATGATGGTTAAAACACCTAAGAAGATATAGGCAACTATATTAATTTTGAAAACATATAATGATAAGATAACACATAGACAGAATGATGATCCCACAAAATGAGAAAATCTTATACTGTCAACATTTAAGACGTCTGTTTCTTTGGTATTATCACGATCAAATAGAACTTTATATAACATTATTAAAGGAGCTCTTTTAACTGTAAGTATTCCTGATAATAACATGATTACAAAATGAATAAATATTAACCATTTAATTTTGAAAAACATTAATATACACGTTGTCCATAGAAGGATACAAATTGTCCAACGACAAAATGCAAATGCTTTTTTAGGTATATTAGCCATATGTGTACTTTTCATAATTATTTCTCCTTTATTCTTATTTTAGGAAAGAACATTCCTGTCTTTTTTTTATAGTCTTCATATTCTTTAAAAGTTCTCATAAGTTCTTTTTCTTCTTGTTTAGCACGATAAGTCATACTAGGAATAAATACTAGAGTATTTAAGATTATTATTAAATAGTTTTGGTAGAGAATTCCTAAAGAATAAATACACCAAATAATTGAAGCATATAAGGGATGTCTTACTATTTTATATACCCCATTTGTAATTAAGGTATGATTATTATATATAACAACGTTATTGCCCCAGTTTTTACCTAAATAATGTCTTCCTAGTAAGTTGAAAATAATACCTGTAATATATATTAATAATGCTATTATATTTAGAATTGTACTATGAAATTTAAAGGTTCCAATGTGAAGCATTATGACTATATAACAGATAATAAAGAAAGCAGTCATACTACCAGTTTCAACAATTGATTTAACTTCTTTCTTTTGGGTTGCTTTTTGCTTTCTAGCATCTAAAAAGTTTTTAAAAACACGTAAATATATTAAATATATTCCTAGACAAACTATGATATTGATAATTAGGAATTCGATTCCTGTTTTATCAATAACAAGTTTTATTTTTTCAACTAATGATTCTATCATTTTTGATACCTATCTCTATAGATCATGTTGTATGAAGAGAATGGTATTCTTTTTAAATCTTCTGTGATGATATGAACACATTCTTTTTGCATTGATTTCATATCAAAGTTATATCTATCAATAAATGATGTTACAGTTATTCTAAAGGTGTTATTACTTACGTATTCGCTTCTTTTTTGAATGTCCCATTTCATGAATCCCTTAGGAACGAACTTTTTAAAGTCTTTTAAGAAGTTTAGAGGGTTACAGCAGCAACCAAAGATTATATCTTTTCCATTAGTTAAAGCATCTTCAATTTTAAAAGTAAATGTATTATTAACATAAGGAAGATAATTCTTGATTCCATTGTTTCTTGTAATAGGAATAAAACCTTTATTAGTTTTATATAGATATGTTAAAGATACTCTTTCAACGTTACAAGGTAATGGGATGAAATCTTCTTTGATTAGCATCTTTTTGGTTTGTTGTTCTATAAGTTGAATGACATTGGTCATAGTAACACGATCTTCACGATTATTGTTTCCTTCTTTACGACCAAAGTAAGCAACTGGTTGAATATTAACACCACGAATGTTTTCGGTTTCTAATCCATAAGTTATTATCTTACCTATTTCTGAATCATTTAAATCTCTTTCAACAGTCATTACTAATGTTATAGGAATATTATATTTCTTTAAATTATTAATAGCTTGTTCTTTTAATTTCTTTAATTCTCTTCCTCTAATAGTTTTATATACTTCATCATTAAAGGTATCGAATTGTAAATAGATTTCAAATTTACCAACAAATTGACTTAACTCTTTAACAAAGTCTTCATCTTCAGCTATTCTTATTCCATTTGTATTTAACATAACGTATTGGAATTTTTCTCTAGCATATTTAATAATTTCAATGATGTCTTTATGAAGTGTTGGTTCACCTCCACTAAGTTGTAATACTTCCCCTTGTCCACCTTCTGCTTTAGCAGCAAAATCAATAAGTTTTTTAATTGTTTTTAAATCCTTATCTTTTCCTTTACCACTACTGGCATAGCAAGTGTTACAACACATATTACATTTGTCAGTAACTTCAACTAGGGTTATACAACTATGTTGATCATGATTAGGGCAAATACCACAATCATAAGGACAACCATTTTTTATTTCAGTTTGAGTTTCAGCTATTGTTCCTGCTTTATCAAAATCTCTTTTATGTTTGTAGTATTCTACATCATGTTCAAGTAATTCCCATTGTTCTCCATGTTTAGGACAGTTTTTAATTATATAAACTTTATTATCTTTAAAAACTATTTTACCTGGTATTACTTTTAAACATTCGTTGCAAAGAGTATTAGTATACTCATAATAAATATAATCTCTATTCAAAATATCACCTTTTTCCTTATTAATTATATCACATAATAGAAGCTATAAATCTATGCTTCTGATGGATTGGACGTTTTAGATTTCTCTTGCTTTTTAAATAAATTCAGTTGAATATTTTATTTTAGTACCATTAGGTAATGGATATTCTAAATTTACATACTCCCCATGTAAGGGATATAATTCATTAATCTTTGGCATATCATCAATTTTTTTATTTTTATATAATTAGCATTCATTACAATTTGCTCCACATAGTGCTTCCATATTATTCCCTCCATATATTCTATAGCGCTTTTTTTAGGTGCGTTCAAGACTTGATATACACCCTTTTTATGATAATAGAAAAAGACTAGTTTTTACTAGTCTTATTTTTAAACAAATTAATCTTTTAGAAATAAAAATGTTTGAAGTTTTTTATAGCTTTCTTTGATTATCATCTTCAGCTTTTTTAGCTTCTTCAGCTAGTTTTTCTTCTACGTTAGGAATTACAGCCTTCACATTGTTATTATAGGTTGTAATGGATACATGTAACTTACCATCTTCTCCTAAATTTATTTCAACTGGTTTATCTATCAAGTAACCAAATTCTAGTGGTCTATTTGTATCATATGTATTATATAAATAATCAAAATAAGATACAGAAATTGTATTACCAAAGTCATCAGTTTGATACATATAAACAATTTTTTCAGCAATGGCATCTTCTAAAGTCATTGTTTGTTTTGAACCTAGTGGTATTAGAAAATGTGACCCCTCTTTTGCTTTCTTTCTTTGATTAAAATAATATCTTACTAGACTTGGATCTTTTAAGTGAGGAATAGCAATATCTTTTTCTGATGGTTTATTAAACTTCCTTTCGTATATTTGATCAAGAAGATAATTTAATGATTCATGTTTTTCTTTTACTTCTTGTTCATCATAATCTGGTGAATCAATATTTGGTCTTCTAATATCAGCTAAAAATATTTGATATTCATTCTCTGTTAAATATGGTTTAATTTCGTTTTTAATGCCACTAAAATCATTTGTATATGTGTATTGGGCGACTGGATCAGGACCAATTATTTCCATCAATTTTTTTATTAGATATACTTCTTCAGAATAAGCAGTAGCTGGTGAGTTATCATAGTATTCTGAAGATACTATTTCAGCACAAGCTTCAGATATAACATTGTAGTTGCAATATACTTGAAGCATATGAATGAATTCATGGGAAATTATATCATCATAGTGAGTAGCTAAGTATTTTTCGGCAATATAAAGACTACTAGTATCGCTATAAGAAAAATAACCTGAAGATTTCATTCCTGTATTGTCATATGTTTTAATTTCTAAATCATTATTGAATCTTACACCATAAATTTGTTTAGAAAAGTTTGATGTATTTACGTATGGTAAAATATCTTCAAACAAATCTCTTTTAGCTAAGAATTGTTGATCTTCATCTGAAATGTTGGGTGAAGAATAAATACTATTTATTAAATCATCAGCTGTAATATCTCTTGTTCCAAAGAAAAGGTCAATTGATGCAAAAAAATTGTTTCCTTTTTCCAATTCAGGATATCTTGAAAATAGTACAAATGATGAATAAGAAAAAGCCATTGTTGCATATAGTAATCCAACAAGTGTACAATGAATTATTCTTTTGCGAATTTTGAAACGTTTTTCTTTGTTAGTTAGATCTTTTCTTTTGGCATGTCTTCCTATATATTCTTCTTTTTCTTCTTTAGTATCTATTGCGTATTCACCATTGTTTTTAAAAAGCATTGTGTAGTCTTCTCTATTATCTAAGAAGTAATGTTTAAGTCCTGTATTATTATCCAATACTACACTGTACTCTCCTTCATTTGGAAGTTTAGTATTGTTTGGTGATAAGATAAAATCTTTTAGAATTTCAATGTCATCATAAGTAATGTTTTCGATTCTTCCGTCGTTATAGAAAGTATTACCTTTTAAATCTTTATCATCAAATTCAAGGATTGTATTTTTTTCTTCATCGGAAATAATAATTCTATTCATAAGTCCCCAATTTATCCTTTCTTGATTCTTTTTAAGCCTTCACATGTATCTATAATGATATCTTTTAAGGTATCTTGATTATCAACATCATCTACAAGATACATTGGTTTTGCTCCAGCGTATGGAATAACTTCTTCCATCTTATATTTTTTATTACTATCAACTATTTTAACAAGAAAGCGATCATCATAGATTCCACCAAATAATAAACCATCATAGTAGAATAGGTATTCTCCCATCATTGGTTTAAATGTAATATTTTCTAAAACTCTTAATTGTTCTAAGACAAAGTCTCGATATTCTTTAGTGCTAGCCATGTTATCTACTCTCCAATTTATTTTTTCCACACAATTTATCTTTACAATTATTACATCTTAAGTTAATGTTTGTCTTTTCTAAAAATCTTTCTGGGTATTTTGCACATGTTATTTCCCAGACAATTACAATAAGTAATGACATAAATACTAAACTATATGTCCAGATACCAGGAATAGCAATCAATGGTGTGAACATCATGGCGTGATCCCAATTGAAGATACGACATGTTGTGCAGCATTTATTATGCATAAAGAATGTTTTAAATGGACACCAAAATAAGATGCAAATTACATCACAAACATAGAAAACAGTTGAAATAATAATAACTATTTGGAATGGTATTACTTTTGTTAAATAAAGAATATCAATAACAGCTACTAGTAATATCCAAGCGATAGCTACAGATACACTATCCTTAGTCATCTCTTTCATCATTTTTTTTATATGTCTTTTATCAATCATCAAGAATGGCTTTTTAAATCTTTCTTCTCGATACTTTTGAGAACCTAATGGCCAGTAATTTGGAACCCTTGATAACTGTAGAATCATATCAGCTATCCAGATTATCCAAACAAGATGCAATGGTGAAAGTGTATTAAAGAAATTTAAACCCTTTGTAATATTAAATGTTTTTGGATACCAAATATATAAACCAATAACAAATAATAAAACTATTGAACGACATATAAGTCGTTTTATATATAATTTATAAAAATATGATTTGTTTTTCATGTGATTTCCCTCTTTTCTCTTCGAGTTATTATGGGTCTTTTTAAATTAATGTTTAAATATCTATCACACTTATTACCATAAAATGATCTGATAGTAGTTTTAAAATATAACTTGAATAATTGTTGTCTTTATGGATTAATATATCATCAAATTTTTTACCATCATCGGTAGTTATTTTATCAATAGTTCTTATATAATTGTTCTTTGTATATGGCATTAAGGACATCATGTCATCTACATTGAAATCTCCCGTAATAAGATCAGGATTATATTCTTTAACTTTATTATCAAAGAACTCAAATACTTGGATGTTATCTTCCCCTGTTGAATCAAATTTTCTAAAAGGGAATCCATGATGAGTTAATATTTTGATGTTTTTATTATCTATTAACATATCAAATAGCATGTATCCTTTATCAAATAAGCCATAGGTTTTACCAGAACTGGTTGTTTTAGTTAAACCAGGATTAGGGAATAACTCACGTTTAATTACTTCTATTGGATATTTAGAAAGAACTGCTATTCCACAATTTGTATCTTTAACTATATTGTTTTTACTTAGTTCATAATACTCACAATTTTTCAAATTAGTACCATCGATGATTGTTTTGATATATTGAATTCTTTCAGTTGTAATTATTTCTTGAAAACAAATAATATCAATATCTTCTTTATTAATGGTTTCGATGATTTGATTTAATAATCTGTCATCTATTACTTCGGCACTTTTTTTATCTAAATATTCTGTTTTGTCTTCATCGTTATAAAAGCCTCCACTTATATTATAACTAGCTATTTTTAACTTCATTTTTTATTTCCCTTCTATAATTAGATGTTTTTTTAATTTAAATATGATAAATTGCTGTTAAATTATTTTCTTGTTCATGATCTTCTTCAGCAAATAATTCTTTTTTATAACTAATATTGTTATGTTCTAAACATAATTCTAGGAAACATAAAAAGATACCTATATCTATTTGATTATAGTATATTACTTTATCTTTAGGCATGATTCCTCTTTTACCTTCTTTGCGATAGCGATATACTTTTATTTCATTTTCAGTAGTTTCTACTTTCCAAGGTTGGGTATTACATGCACTAGGAGCAAATCTAACTATGTTAGCGATATCTAAGAAGTTATCTCCAGACCATATTTCAGATAATTCTTTTCTTTTACTTTTATACATATCTTTTCTAAATTTGTCTTCTGAATCTACTTTAGCTATAGCGATCATGATAACAAAATCTAAACCATCTAACTCTCTTTCTTCTGGTTTACCTATCCCAAACCATAGAGTTCCAATATTTTTAGAAACTAAATATAAATCTAGTTGTTCTCCTAAGTAACCAATATTTTGTAGATAATTATCTTTCTTTTCAGAATAGAATAAGATGCAATATTCTTGTCCTCTTAAGATAGATCCTTTTTTAACTATTTTTATTTTTACTTTAATATCTTCTACTAATGGTTTTAATTTAGAAAATTCTTTTTCAATATCTTTTATTTCTTCTTCAGAAAGGTGTTCATTACCAATGTTTCTAAATAAATGAAAAGACTTTCTTTTAAATATCATCTCATATAATTCTTGGGTCATAATTAAATCCTTTCTCTTAATTTTATTTTCTATGATTTAAAACTTTCTTTTACAATTGTATTTATTTTATCTATTTCAGTATATACTTCGGAACTTCTAAAATGCTTTTTAGCATAATCAAATATTAAGCCGATATTATCTATTATGTCATCTCCGATTTCGTTCATCCATTCATATCTTGGTAATATCCAGATATGAAGGTGTCTATTTTCTTTTTCTTCAAAGATGTAGTCGAATCTATCACAAATTCCATTTGTTCTTAAAATAGTTACAGTTTTGTTTACTAATTGAAACATCTCGTTTCTTTCTTCATCTGTTAGTTCTGAAAGTTTTTCAACATGTTTTTTTGGTGAAACAATAAAGAATCCTTTAATCGGTAATTCCCAATCTTGTGATACAGTAAATTTTTCGTTTTCGTATGCCATTCCACAATCTATTGAAAATTCGTGATTAGCATATGCACAACCTTGGCAACCTTTAGTTATTATTTCTTTATTATTATAGCTTATCATATATATAGCTCCTTTCTATAACTATATTATTCTTTGCCTAAATATTCCTTCAATAATATTATTTTTTCTTGATCCTTTGGTCTATTTTGCTCTAACATCCATTGTAATTGAACTTCTAGTTTTTCTACTGGATAACCATCAACAAATTCTATATTATTAGGATCATAGTTTTTACAATTAACATCGATGTTATCATTTAATTCGAAGACATAATCATAATAAGGTGATTGTTTCATATTATTTTTTTTTAATAATTCTTGAAATAATTCTTTTGTTACTCTGATATCAATATCATTACAGCTGTCACGAAGATTATGCATTAGCATAGATCCACTTGCAATAATACAGTAACTATTTTTATCAAGGTTTAAACTATCAAGTATTCTTAAAAACTCTTTTTTATTCATAATTATCTCCTATTTTTTTAAAACCAGTTCATAATCAATATATTT
>JAEEGL013516154.1_pt1 | contig 97779 bp, 75 predicted proteins | sample 9134231 | NCBI WGS metagenome assembly JAEEGL01 (sample SAMN16246548, study PRJNA631951) | gut metagenome | biome: gut microbiome; feature: rumen; material: fiber-attached | host: Bos | place: Iran: Karaj | collected 2018-10 | reverse complement strand
GTCAAGGTCGCGGGCATCTATTTCCAGGTCCAGCAGATTACCTTCGCGGTTGAAGAGCTTGTAGGTGGGGAAACTGTGTACGTCGAGGTGTCGCTCGATGGCATTCTGCTGCAATGCAGGGAGGTTGTAGTGAGCTACGTTGTCACCGCTTACGTTGTATTCCTTGATGACGTTCTCCCACGATTCTTGAGGACTCTGGTTGGCCAGATAGAGGAACTCGATGTCATAGTCTTTCAGCCTTGCATATTCTTCGGTAGAGTGGGAGAGAGCTTCCTTGCAGGGAGCGCACCATGTGCCCCAGATGTCGAGCAGGACGAACGCTGCATAGCCGTGATATATACCACCGTCTCCGTCTCCTTCAACTCCACCTTCGTCACATCGAGGGCGAGGTTGAAGAATCCATCGCCATAACTGATTCCATATTCTGTGGTGGGCTGCTCCCACACTCTTGCTTTCTCCTTTGCCCATCCTGTCAGCGTGACAAGCGCAAGCAAGAGGGTGATGATGATTTGCTTGTTCATATTTTATTCAATATTTAGTGCTTTCTTGATGAGCGGCTCCAATTCCTCGGCATCGGTGGAGGTGGAAAGAATGGTGCCGTCGCGGTCGATGAGCAGGATTTTGCCAGAGCCGTTCTTGTTGGCATGTTTCTCCCATACACCGTAGCGGTCTTGGTAGTCCACGAGGCTGGTCCACGGATACTGGTCGCGCTCCATGGCACGGCGGAAGGAGTCCATGTCCCACTCACGGGCAATGGCTACGACAGTCAGTCCTGCATCGTGGTATTTTTCATAGATGGGAATGAGTGCCTTGGCATGGGCACGACACGGGCCACACCAAGAACCCCACATATTGATGATGGCTACCCTTCCACGATAGAGTGAGCCGACGCTGACAGTCTCTCCGTCGGCAGTTGCAGCTTCGTAATCGTCGAAGTATGGCTGTCCAGGTTGCAGGCGAAGCCCACGTTCTTTCAAGGCAATGCGCTGGTGAACAGGATGTTCTGGAAAGAGGTTTTCATATAGCTGGTGGTATTCGTCAAGATAAGGCTGCACCTCGTTGACGTCATCGTATGCATAGAGCATTCTCGCCTCCAAGTAGAGCAAACCGTAGAGCATCGGATGGTCGGCTTTGTAGGCTTTCGTCCAAGCGTCAACCTGTGCATGGAGTGAGTCATCCGCCAGCATCAAATTGCGGGCCTCGGGCGAATAGGCACTCTTGTCGAGTTTCATAGAGTTCATTCGAGCGTAGATGGTTTCAAGGGCGTGGACGTGGTCGGGATTAGCACGGTCATACGTATCGCGCTCCTCCATCAAGCGTCTATACGCCTCGGAATAGACGCAGTCTTCATCATACAGGGAGTCGAGTTTGCACTCTATCACCTTTGCCTCTTGCCCGAAAAGTTCTTTGGACATACGCTGCATCGTCAGCCACTTCTCTTGCTCGGATCCTCCAGAGGCAACTTCCAGACGTGCATCATCATCCTCGGGCGTGATAGTTATGCGCACCGTGTCGTTCTCCACCAGGAATAGAGCGAAATGTCCGCCCTGCCAACGGTCTTCTATAATCTCGTACATTTCCGTCGTGTCGGCTACAATGTCGAGGGTGAAATGGCCGTCCTTGACGTTTACCTCCGTCCATTTCGCATCATCATTGTCTGTTGTACCTTGCTGTGCGACGTAGAAAGTCTGGCGCTCCACACCGTCGGCAACAGTCCCGATGACGTGGCATTTGATTTGTGCCTGCCCCGCCATTGCGACGAGGGAGAACAGGATGGTGATGATGTTTTTCTTGTTCATATTCATCTTTAATTAAGCGTTACCTTTTTATTATTATATACGATGTTTTCGCGGAAATATGACGCTGCCGGGCGTTAAATCTTCTTAACCGCAGGGCACAAAGATGGCGCGAGTCTGATTCCCTATCCGATTCAGAGGCATCGCCAAACGCCGTTCGTCCAGATAAAGTATCAGCCCACGCCAAAACGCGAGCATCAACCTTTATCATCTTGGACGTTTATTTTTGGCGAAATTTCTGAATCAAGAATCAAAAAGTCAACGCTTCTTTATGTTGTTATGTCTATCAGTTCATTTCAATCAGTTGTTTAACAATTTCTTCACAGCCTCTTCCATCTTCTCGAACTTGAAGCCGCTCACCACGTCGGCCATGAGGGCTTGAATCTTGTCGTTGCAGAGGTTGCCGATGGAACCTTCGTGAGTGTGGTGGATGTCTTTGTTGGGGGTGAAGTTGCCTGCCTCAATGTCAAGTCCCACTTTCTTGTAGGCGTCGCGGAAAGGCATGCCTTCTCGTGCCAAGCGGTTCACCTCTTCCACGGAGAACATCGGGTCATAGATGGGGTTGTCAAGAATATGCTCATTCACCTCCATCTTATTGATGATGTATGCCGCCATCTGCAGGCAGTCTTTCAGTTCGTCAAAGGCAGGGAGGAACACCTCCTTGATGATTTGTAGGTCGCGGAAGTAGCCCACGGGAAGATTATTCATGATCATCGTCACGGTGACGGGCAGCGACTGGAGCTTGTTGCATTTTGCACGGGTCAACTCAAACACGTCGGGGTTCTTCTTGTGCGGCATGATGCTGGAACCTGTGGTGCAGTCGGCTGGGAGTTTCACGAAGCCGAAGTTCTGCGAGTTGAACATGCAGGCGTCGAATGCCAGCTTTGCCAGCGTGCCAGCGATGCTTGCCATTGAGAACGCCACGTTTCGCTCTGTCTTGCCACGTCCCATCTGCGCATACACCACGTTATAGTCCATGGAGTCGAAGCCCAAGAGGTCTGTGGTCATCTGACGGTTGAGCGGAAACGAACTGCCATATCCCGCAGCAGAACCCAGCGGATTGCGGTTGGTGATTTTCCATGCTGCTTGCAGATATTGCATGTCGTCCACGAGTCCTTCGGCGTAGGCACCAAACCACAAGCCGAACGAACTGGGCATCGCCACTTGCAGGTGGGTGTAGCCTGGCATGAGCACGTTCTTGTAACGCTCCGACTGCACAATGAGTTCGTCGAAGAGGTTCTTCACCAATCCTGCTATCTCTTTGATTTGGTCACGGATAAAGAGTTTCAAGTCCACCAGCACCTGGTCGTTTCGGCTTCTGCCCGAGTGAATCTTCTTGCCGATGTCGCCCAGTTTCCTGGTCAACAGCATCTCCACCTGCGAGTGCACGTCTTCCACCCCTTCTTCAATCACAAACTCACCCTTCTCAGCCTGCTTGTAGATGGCTTTTAACTCCTTCAGGAGCACCTTCAACTCATCTGCCGTCAGCAAGTCAATCGACTGTAACATCGTGATATGCGCCATTGAGCCAAGCACATCATACTTAGCCAGATACAAGTCCATCTCGCGGTCTCTGCCCACGGTGAACTTCTCAATCTCTTCCGTCATTGCGACGTTTTTAGTCCATAGTTTTTCCATCATTCATACGGTATCATTGCCAGCATATCCGCAAACTTATCCACCCCTTTTTGCAGATGAGCGTCCAGCATCTGCTTCATGAAGAAGTTGAGGTCGGCATCAATCGTCACCTTCATCTTGCTGGTTGTCTCATTGATGGGGAGCACCTGAATCCACACCTTGAAATTGACAGGCGATTTAACCGAAGCAAACTTGACGCACTTATCCGGCTGCCTTTCCACAATTTCCACCGAGATGTTGCCGCCGATAGGGCCAGCAGGAGCCGTCAGCGTGTCAGCCGTGAACTCCATTTGTTCAATCGCCCTCTTCACTTCTTCCACCTTGTCGGCAGGAATCTTAGCCTGCACGTTCGGGTCATCGAATCGTTCCTTAATCACCGCGAGGTTCGTCAAATCAGAGATTTTAGCATAGACTGAATGCTGCGTGTAAGGAACTTGCTTGATTTGACTTTCGTATTTTGCCACGTTCTTAAGAATTTAAGAATTGAAAGATTGAAAAATTGAAGTTGCCATCCGGTTTGTTGGGAAAGAACTTCAATTTTTCAATTCCTGAATTTTTCAATTTTTCCAATTACTCGGATTCTTTCTCCACTCGTTCAGCACAGGAACCTGGTCCTCCGTGATGTAGCCAGTCTTCAGCGCCACATCCAGCACAGCCTCGTAGTTGGTCAACGTGATGAGTTTCACCTTGGCATCGTCAAAGGCTTTCTTGGCCACGTCGAAGCCGTAGGTGTAACTGGCCACCATGCCAATCACCTCACAGCCATTGTTGCGGATGGCCTCCACAGCCTTCAGCGACGAACCGCCAGTCGAGATGAGGTCTTCAATCACCACCACCTTCATGCCTGGCTTCAATTCACCTTCGATGAGGTTCTCCAGTCCGTGATCCTTGGGTTTGCTGCGCACATACACAAATGGCTTGTACAGCGCGTCAGCCACCAGTGCACCCTGTGGGATGGCACCCGTTGCCACACCGGCAATGGCATCCACCTGCTGAAAGTTCTCCTCAATGATGCGGCAAATCTCCAACTTCACGAAGTTGCGCAAATCAGGATAACTCAGTGTTTTACGGTTGTCACAATAGAAGGGTGACTTCCATCCGCTTGCCCAAGTAAATGGGTTGTCTGGCTGCAATTTAATGGCCTTGATGTTCAGCAGTTTCCCTGCAAAGATTTTCTCCAATGTCTTCATAATCATTTATGTTTTAGTTCTTAGTTTGTTGCAAAGGTACAAAAAAAAACGTACCTTTGCACACAGAAAACTAAAAATACTTCATTTTATGGCAAAATTCAAGCGTATATTGCTGAAACTCTCGGGTGAGAGTTTGGCAGGAGAACAGAAGCAGGGCATTAACGTGGAACGGTTGAACCAGTATGCTCAGCAGATTAAGGAGATAGCAGAGATGGGGGTACAGATTGGCATTGTCATCGGAGGCGGCAACATCTTCCGTGGACTGAGTGGTGCGGGCAAGGGCTTCGACCGTGTGAAGGGCGACCAAATGGGCATGTGCGCCACCGTCATCAACTCTTTGGCTCTCTCCAGCGCACTGGGTGCGATTGGTCAGAAGAACCGTGTGCTCACTGCTATCCGCATGGAACCCATCGGCGAGTTCTACAGCAAGTGGAAGGCCATCGAGGCCATGGAGGCAGGCGAAGTGGTCATCATGAGTGCCGGCACAGGCTCTCCCTACTTCACCACCGACACGGGTTCTTCCCTTCGGGGCATCGAGATTGAGGCCGACGTCATGCTGAAAGGCACCCGTGTGGACGGCGTCTATACCGCCGACCCCGAGAAAGACCCGACAGCCACCAAGTACCACGACATCACCTATGCTGACGTGATTGCCCAAGGCCTGAAAGTCATGGACATCACTGCCACCGCCATGTGCATGCAGAACAACCTGCCCATCTATGTGTTCAACATGGACATCCTCGGCAACCTGAAAAAAGTGATGGAAGGGGAAGAGATTGGCACTTTGGTGCACAACTAAAACAATGAATATTCTGGATGTTGAGTTTTAACAACGAATATCTCGAATCATACTAATTTTGCCATCCGGACAGGAATCTATGGGTCGAAGCCGCAAGCGGCGACGAATGGCACTAATGCTACCCGGATGGTATTCGTTACATTCGTTGCACAGAAGGTGCATTCGTGTCATACATCTCTGTCTGCATAGTTCGTTTATTGGTTTCATTCGTAAAATTCGTTGTTTAAAATCTCAGAAGTTCCATAAATTACATTTTCATACAACAAAAAGGGCGACGCCAACAGCGTCGCCTTTTTTGTTTCGTCTCATTTGATTGTTCCGATGAAGTCGCGGAGTTGTTCGGGATCCACATCTCCCATCTGGAACTCCTTTTCAGCATCATCCTTCACCATCTTGAGCCACAATGCGTTAGCCTCTTCTGCCTCCTGCATCCAACGGTCGCGGTCAATGAAGAGGTTGCCGCCACAGGCCTGCATCACAAAGTTCGCGTAAGCCTGTTCATACTGCTTGTAGTTCTGATGAATCTGCAGGAGAATCCCCTTCAGTTCATCCACCGTACGGATGGTGCCATTGGCGATATCCTTTACCACGCTGTCCAGTTCGCTCTTCGGGGCGAGCAGACCCATCATGTCCACCCATCTTCCACCGATAGCCTCGTCCGTTTCCACCGTGTTGTTCTGGAAACAACGATAGAGGAACAACTTCAGCACCAAATCATAATACTGGATACCTTTCAGCAGCGCTGCCCGCTTGATTTTGCAGCCACGATACTCATACACTTCCGTCCCCTCCGGGTTCTTCTTCACAAGGTCTTCCAGCACACCCTTTCCGTCCATCACCGACTGCACGATGTAGGGGTTCGGGAAAGCGAAGTTGATGATGTCGTTGCGCGAATCCAGCGGCCGCGCGTCACGCTTAGGCCACTTGTTGATGTCGCGCCATGTACCCACCGTGCGGATGTTGATGCCCGGCACCACCCACGTGTCCCGACCTTCGGCAATGACGTAACTGAAGGGTAGTTTCTGCACCTGCGGATGGTTCTGCACCTTGCCCATCACCATCGAGAACGAGCCGATGTGAGCCGGCCAGAGGATGTGGCTGCCCGATGCCGTCTTGCTGCCCCTGTCCAGCGTACCCCAGTGGATGGGGCCCATCTTGTAGGCGTGGTTGCTCTGGTTCGTGCCCGAACCGGCATTGTAGAACGAGAAAGCGCCGCCAATCAACAACGTGCTCTTGTGGTGGCTGGTGGCAAACGGGCCACAGAACGCGGCACACGATTCTCCGTTGTCCATATAACTGTTGGCAAAGAACACACTCGCCTCTGCCGAAAAGCCTTTGCCGATGTGAACCGACTCACCCACAAAGCAACTGTACACCTTGGCGCCGTCGATGACACTCGCTCCAGCCGCCACGATACTGTCCTCGATGATGACATCCGAACCGATGAGCGTACCAGCATTCTCCGTGCTCATGATGGTGCAGTTCGTCAGTTTGCAACTTCCTTGCACCTCACACCCCTCGCCTATCTTCACATTATTCATCTCCTTCACTCCTACCACGCGGCTGCCAGCACCGATTGAGCCGCCCATACCTCGAGGGGCAAGCGCCTCCTCAGTGGGTGGCACCTCCATCGCAAACTTCTTCACCTCAGGGAAGTTCACCATCAGCCATGCCAACTGAGCCGTCAGTCCCTCAAAGATGACGATGTTGGCATCGCCGCCCTCGTTCAGCACCGACACCTCCGTACCGTTGCCGAACGTGTTGCCCTCCTGATTCGTGATGATGCCGACGTTGGCCACATAGCAGCGGTCGCCAATCTGTGTGTTGGAGATGTAACCGCGTACATTCTCCACCAGACAGCCGTCGCCGATGATGACATTCCTCAGCGTGGCGTTCCGCACACAGCACAGGCGGCGGAAGCCCTCTTCCAGTTCCACCGAACCACTGAGGCTGCCCACTTCCACATGTCCGTAGAGCAGCACATTTTCCATTTGCGAGGGCATGAAAGCCTCGTCCACCAGGATGTCCGACCAGTCTTCAGCCCAACATCCACGCTCTTCCAACTGAGCGATTTCGTTTACCGTTAATTCTCTCATGGCTATTTGATTTCTCCGTTTGTGTCGTAGTTGTCATACAGAAAGTCATTGTAGGGGTACTTCTGCACATGCAGTTCACGCACCTTCTTGTACAGCAGTTCCCTGAACTCATCAATGTGCAGGCGTTGGGCAGCCGAGATGAAGAAGCAGCCCAGCCTGTTGTCTGGCGTCGATGGCTTGTCCTCGGGATTCAGTTTCGCCATCCAGGTGCGCATCATCTCCTCCAGCGGGATGTTCTCCCTCGTGCGGGGCGTCAAGTCGTCCGCCTCCTTCTCCACCCATGTGTAGGCGTCAATCTTGTTGAACACAATCATCTGCGGCTTCTCCGCGCAGCCCAATTCTCCCAGCGTCTTCTCCACCACCTGTATCTGTTCCTCGAAGTCGGGATGGCTGATGTCCACCACGTGCAGCAGCAAGTCCGCCTCCCTCACCTCGTCCAGTGTGCTCTTGAACGACTCCACCAGGTCTGTCGGCAATTTACGGATGAAACCCACCGTATCCGACAGCAGGAAAGGCAAGTTCTCGATAATCACCTTCCTCACCGTCGTGTCCAGCGTGGCAAACAACTTGTTCTCCGCGAAGATGTCGCTCTTCGAGAGCAGGTTCATCAGCGTCGACTTCCCCACATTCGTATAGCCCACCAGTGCCACACGGATGAGCCGTCCTCGGTTCTTCCGCTGCGTCGTCTTCTGTTGGTCAATCTCCACCAGCCGCTGCTTCAAGAGCGAGATGCGGTGGCGGATGATGCGTTGGTCCATCTCCAACTGCGTCTCACCTGGACCTCGAAGTCCCACGCTACCGCCTCGCTGACGTTCCAAGTGTGTCCACAGCCTTGTCAGTCGTGGCAACATATAGCGGTATTGCGCCAGTTCCACCTGCGTCTTGGCCGCTGCGGTCTGGGCGCGCATGGCAAAAATGTCCAAAATCAGACTCGTCCGGTCCAGAATCTTCACCTGCAGCACCTTCTCGATGTTCCGTATCTGCTTGGCTGACAGTTCATCGTCGAAAATCACCATACCCACAGGGTCTTCCTCATCCTCTTTCCGTTTGATGAAATCCGCAATCTCCTCCAACTTTCCGCTACCAATATAGGTCACGCTGCTGGGACCGTTCACCCGCTGTGTGAACCGCTTCACCACTTTCGCCCCCGCCGTGTCGGCCAGAAACTCCAGTTCATTCAGATACTCCGTTGTCTTCCGCTCATTCTGCTGCGGTGTGATGAGACCCACCACCACAGCCGTCTCCACCTTCGTCTCCGTAATGACAAACTCTTTCATTATTTTTCTGTTTTGGTTGCAAAGGTAGGAAAAAGAATTGAAGAATTGAAGAATTGAAGAATTGAAGTTATAATATAACCTGTTTTTTCACCCCATATTTCAATTTTTCAATTCTTCAATTCTTCAATTCTTCATTTTTCCGTACCTTTGCACCCGATTTTCAAACACATGCGAGTACTCATCATTAATACATCCGAGCGCATCGGGGGTGCGGCCATTGCTGCCAACCGTCTGATGGAGGCGCTCAAGAAGAACGGCGTGAGCGCCAAGATGCTCGTCCGCGACAAGCAAACCGACCACATCACCGTCCACTCTGTGGAACGCAGTTGGATTCAGCCTGTCAAGTTCCTTTGGGAACGGCTCTGCATCTTCCTCACCAACCGCTTCAGCCGCAAAAACCTTTTCACCGTCGACATTGCCAACACTGGCACCGACGTGACACAACACCGCGAGTTCCAGCGGGCCGACATCATCCACCTCCACTGGGTCAACCAGAGTTTCCTCTCCTTGGCCGACATCAACAAGGTGTTCCATGCCGGCAAGCCCGTCGTCATCACCATGCACGACACCTGGTACTTCACGGGCATCTGCCACTATGCCGACGACTGCACCCGCTACCGCACCCTCTGCCAGCAGTGTCCCGCCATCGGTGGCGGCTCTTTTATCGACATTGCCCGGAAGGTCTTCCAGCAAAAGCAGCGCATCTACCGCGACGCACCCATCACCTTTGTCGGATGCAGCCAATGGATGGCCGACCTCGCACGGACATCCCTTCTCACACAGGGGCATCCCGTCCTCAGCATTCCCAACCCCATCGACACAGACTTCTTCCAGCCGCTCGACAAAAAGCAGGCAAGGAAGCAGTTCGGCTTGCCGCTCGACAAACACCTCCTCCTCTTCACCAGTCAGCGCATCACCGACAAGCGCAAAGGCTTCCCCTTGCTGGCCGAAGCCATCCGCATCATCAACTTGCAACATCCCGACATCGCCCAACGCCTCGGCATCGTGGTGGTCGGGAAAGATGCAGAGAAAGTGCGGCACCTCGTCGATACCGACATCCATCCCATCTCCTACGTCAGCAACCCTGAGAAGATGGTGCAACTCTACAACGCTGTCGACCTCTACGTCACGCCGTCCCTGCAGGACAACCTTCCCAACACCATCATGGAAGCCCTCGCCTGCGGAACCCCCTGTGTCGGATTCCGCATCGGCGGCATCCCCGAGATGATAGACCACCAGGCCAACGGCTATGTGGCCCGCTACCGCGACTCCCAAGACTTTGCCGACGGCATCGCATGGACTCTGCACGCTGACCGCGACACCCTCACCCGCCTTGCCCGCAACAAGGTGATGACCACCTACAGCGAAAGCGCCGTCGCCCATAAATATATAAATGTGTATGAAGTTCTCCATCATAACAGTCACCTATAACGCTGAAGCCACCATTGCCCGTACTCTCGACAGTGTGGCTCGGCAGACCTATCCCCACGTGGAGCACCTCATCATCGACGGTGCCTCCACCGACCGAACGGTGGAAATCGTCAAAGAACACCAGGCGCAAGCACCCCTCACGCTCATCTCCGAGCCTGACAACGGCCTCTACGACGCCATGAACAAGGGGCTTCGCCTCGCCACGGGCGACTATCTCTGCTTCCTCAACGCAGGCGACACCCTCCACAGCAACGAAACATTGGCACATATTGCAGCCCCCCTCCTGTCCCCCCAGAGGGGGATGACCCGTCCGGATGGCAACTCTTCCCCCCTTGGGGGGACAGGAGGGGGGCTTCCCGCCGTCCTCTACGGCGACACCCATATCGTCGCTCCCGACGGCACCTTCCTCCGCAACCGGCGACTCACCCCACCCGAGCACCTCACCTGGCGTTCTTTCCGCCAAGGCATGCTCGTCTGCCATCAGGCCTTCTACATCCATCGTTCCATTGCCCTCCCCTACGACACCACCTACCGCTTCTCCGCCGACTTCGACTGGTGCATCCGCTGCCTGAAAGAAGCCGAGCGGCGCGGCTTACACAATATATATATAAAGGAGCCACTCGCCGACTACCTCAGCGAAGGCATGACCACCGCCAACCATAAAGCCTCCCTCCGCGAGCGCTTCCGCATCATGGCCAAGCACTACGGGCTCCTTCCCACCATCTCACAGCACATCTGGTTCATCTTCAGAGCCATCATCAAGAGATAATCTCCGGGAATTCCGGATTCTCCGGATTATCCAGATCTTCCGGAAATTCCGGGATATCCGGACATTCCGACAAAACAAAAAAACAATGAAAAAGTTTCGTCCTTCCAAACCTGAGTTGTTGCAGACACTCAAGGGTTACAACAAGCAGAAATTCACGGCCGACCTCATGGCCGGCATCATCGTGGGCATTGTCGCCCTCCCGCTCGCCATCGCCTTCGGCATCGCCTCTGGCGTGTCGCCCGAGAAAGGAATCCTCACCGCCATCATCGCCGGCTTTGCCATCAGCGCGTTTGGTGGCAGCCGCGTGCAGATAGGTGGCCCCACCGGTGCATTCATCGTCATCATCTATGGCATCATCCAGCAGTACGGGCTCACGGGACTCGCCATCGCCACCGTTTTGGCAGGATTGTTCCTCATCCTCCTCGGCGTCTTGCGGCTCGGCACCATCATCCGCTACATACCCTACCCCATCATCGTAGGTTTCACCAGCGGTATCGCCCTGACCATCTTCTCCACCCAGGTGAAGGACCTGCTGGGTCTCCGCATCGAAGGCTCCGTTCCTGCCGATTTCATCGAAAAATGGATCTGCTACATCCAGAACTTCTCCACCGCCGATCTCGCCACCGCATGTGTCGGCATCCTCTCCGTCGTCATCATCGCCTGCACCCCCTTGCTCAGCAAGAAAGTGCCCGGGTCGCTCGTTGCCATCATCGTGATGACCGTAGCAGGCATCATCATGACCAACTACTTCGGCATCCATGTCGACACCATCGGCGACCGCTTCGAGATTAACCCCTCCGTGCCCGAAGCCGACATTCCTGTCCTCAACTGGGACAACATCAAGGGGCTGCTCTCCCCCGCCATCACCATCGCGGTGCTGGGTGCCATCGAGAGCCTCCTCTCCGCCACCGTGGCCGACGGTATCATCGGCCATAAGCACGACTCCAACCAGGAACTCATCGGGCAGGGAGTCGCCAACGTGCTTAGCCCCATCTTCGGAGGCATACCCGCCACAGGCGCCATCGCCCGCACGATGACCAACATCAACAACGGCGGCAAGACCCCCATTGCCGGCATCATCCATGCCGTCGTGCTGCTCCTCATTTACTTCTTCCTGATGCCCTATGCCAAGTACATCCCGATGGCCTGCCTCGCAGGTGTGCTCGTGGTGGTCAGTTACAACATGAGCGGCTGGCGCACCATCCGTGAGATGATGCACAACCCCAAGAGCGACATCTTCGTCCTCTGGCTCACCTTCGGCCTCACCGTCATCTTCGACCTCACCATCGCCATCGAAGTGGGCCTCATGCTCGCCTGCCTTCTCTGCATGCGCCGAATGGCCGAGACTACGCAGGTCAGCGTGCTCACCGATGCCGACGACATCGACCCGACCAACGAGACCGACCTGGCCGAGAACCCCAACATCGAGCACCTCACCATCCCCGAGCACGTGGAGGTGTACGAAATCAACGGCCCTTACTTCTTCGGCATTGCCAACAAGTTCGAGGAGGTGATGGTGCGCATGAAGAGACGTCCCAAAGTGCGCATCATCCGCATGCGCCGTGTGCCATTCATCGACTCCACCGGCATGCACAACCTCACCAACCTCATCGAGATGTCGAAGAAGGAAGGCATCAAGGTCATCCTCTCCGGCGTGAACGACTATGTACACGGAGTGCTCACCAAGAACGGCTTCAACGAACTCGTCGGTCCCGACAACATCTGCCCGAACATCAACGTGGCACTGGAACGTGCACGGGAATAACAGAACTCAACAGAAGAAAACAACAAAGTTATGCTCAAAACGGAAGCGTCGTTGCCACTCAATTGACGCTTCCGTTCCCAATTGATTCATTTCCCCAGTGCCTATTAATTGAGAGTTCCGTTTCCTTTATAGCCCCTTTTCCCTTCCCTATTTCCTACTTTTTTACTTTTTCGTGCATTTTTATGTTAAAAAATTTTGCCATGATGTTCCACTTCCTTAAATTTGCCCCCGAAAACTACGAAACCGCTACAAAAAGGGCAAGAGATTGTCGGTCTATTAGTTTACACCTCGCCGACCCACAAGGAAGGCAAAGAAGAAACCCTACCAGAAACTTTACAAACAAACTTTATAAATAACTTTATTGTTTAACTAATCTTTAATTACTAACTCATTATGAAGAAAGGATTACTTTTCTTGGCTTCTTTGTTGGTAAGCGTGGCATCTTTCGCGCAATGGACTTCTCCTATCACCGCAGCTGATGGTGAAGAGGTGGTTGTTGGCGAAAAATACTTCCTTTACAACCTTGGGGCTGGTGGCTTCCTCAAAGGAGCCAACGATTGGGAGACCCGTGCTTCTATCTTAACGACTGCCGCTGACACGGTGATCATTGAAGAGGCAGCAGAAGCAGGTTTCTACCGAATCAGTGTGTACGCACAGCGCGACAACATGGGCTGGCGCTACATGTCTTGTAACTCATGGGACGGCATGTGGATTGACGGAAAGCTCAACGATGGAGGCTATCCTGGCACTGAAGAGTGGAAATTGAGCAAGGCTGAAGACAGCAACGTGTACACCATAAGCAATGATCACGTATCAGGAAGCACTTTCGGTATTTCTGGTCTCGTGGACGGTGTGGCAGGCAACACTCGTTGTTTCATGCTCGGCTCTTCCGATGCTGGCGACAAACTCTCTGGCACACAGGCCAACACATGGGTGTTCATTCCAGTAGACAGTTACGAGGATGATAAGGGTGAGGAAATTACTTTATACAACGCTGCTTTCAATCTGAAGAACACGTTGGATGCAGCCAAGGAGAAGTACCCAAGTCTTGACTTCTCTGCTCAAGAGGCTGTTTACAACACTACAACATCTACAACTGAAGAACTCGCTGCTGCTCAAGCACAGGTGGGTGACATCATCAACGACTACCTCGCTACTTTGGCTACATTCGACGAGCCATTCGACCTCAGCGAGTCTATCGGTTCTAACCAGGCATCATACCGCCCATGGGTACGTACCTTCACAGGCTCTGGAAACGTTGGTTCTGAGACTTGGAACACATGGTCTGGCGAGGCACCTGATGATGGTACCGACATGACCAATCCATTCCGTGAGACTTGGACATCAGGCGGTGGCCTCCTCTCTGACATGAAGATTACTCAGACTCTCGAAAATGCAACTCCTGGTCTTTACAAACTCACTATCGACGCACGTCTCTACAGCGAGTCTGGTGCTATCGATGAGTTCAAGGGCGCCGAGATGTTCTTCGGCGAGACTCGCATCAACATGCAGGAAGAGACTCCTATGACTAAGATTAACGACACGAAGTTCCTCCTTTGGAATCCTCACTACTTCAACATCATCGCCATCGTGAAAGAGGCTGGTGACATCGAATTCGGTTTCGAGTTCACTCAACCTAACTTCAACTGGTTGGCATTCAAGAACGTTTCTTTGAAGTACTACGGTAACAAGGACGTAGAGGAGAACGCTGCTAAACTTGCCAAGGCTATCTACAACTTCGAGAAGGTTGACCCAGCAAACGTGGCTGCCAACCCAACCGTTATCCAGGATTACAACGACGCTGTTGACGCATTCGACGCTGCTGCTGTAGAGGACATCAAGACTGCTGCCGCTGCTGCAGACGAGGCCAAGGCTGCTCTCGAAGAGAACGTGAAGGCTCACGAAACTTTCTATTCTAAATTCGACTCTTGGTTTAACACTTATCAGGAGGCCACACTCAATGGTATGAGTGGTCCACTGGTTGATGACTTCGGTGAATTCCTCGAGACTGAAGAGGAAGATCCAGGTCTGGAAGGCTATCCAACACCTGCTGCTGGTGCTATCGTCAGCCAGTATAACGATGACCCAGCTTTGAAGTATCCATTCGCTTCTCTGGAGGAAGTGAACACGTACATCGCTACCGTTGACGAACTTTGGGCAAATGTTTTGGCTAACAGTGCCCAGCCAGGCGACGACATGACTTCTCTGCTCAAGAACCCTGGATTCGGTTCTCAGAACTCGAAGTATGACGCAGAGACTGGCAAATGGTCACAAAGCGCTGTATATAACCTGGACGGCTGGACTACTACCACTAATAACAACGTGGGTGGTCTCAACCAGAAGATGTGTGTAGAAACCTTCGGTACTCCTGTTGACTTCTATCAGACAGTGGAAGGTGCACCTGCAGGTCTCTACAAGATTGAAACCAACGCATTCGTTCGCCCAACAGGCAACGACAACCTTACTGGTAAAGAAGAAGTGAACTGCTGGCTCTACATGAACAAGTTTGAAAGCCGCGTTCCAAACCTTCTCACTGTAGAGAACCTTGTGTTCCAAGGAGATGAATTGCCAGAAGATCATGTAAAGGCTGTGGATGGCGAGAACTGCTACCTCACTGCCAAGAATTCTGCTGACGGTGGCTGGTGGTCAAACTTCCAGTGGGCTAACAATGCCGACGTCACCATCTCTCGTGAACTTCCTAACGGCGAAACTGGTCTCACAGCTGTGATTCCTAACGGTATGATTGGTGCTTCCTACGCTTTCAATGCAGGCCGCTATCAGGTAACCACTTACGGTCTCGTAGGCGACGATGAACCAATGACAGTTGGTATCACCACTCATGGTAAGAGCATCGAATGGTTCCTCTTTGCAGGCTTCAAGCTCACATTCATGGGCAAGGATCCAGTTGCTTGTTCTTCAGTGCTGGCTGACAAGTGGGAAGAACTTGATCAATTCATCACTGATAACGATGCTGCCCTCACCACAGGATATAAGAACGCTGCTAAGGAAACTTTGTCCAAGACTAAGGGCATGAACGAAGGAAACACTTCTCCTGACGACCTTTGGAATGCTCTGCAGGAAGTGGTTGCTGCTCTCTCCGACGGTAACGCAAACATCGTAGTTGGTGAAGACTTCGCCACTGCAAGAGAGGCTTTGGAAACTGCTGCTGAAACACTGTCTGAATACAATGGAGGTACAGAGACTGAAGAGTACAGCGACTACGAGAGCAATCTCTCTCCAAAAATCGACGCATGGCAGTCTCTGCCCACTACTGACGCTATCAAGGACCTCATCGCCGAAATGAATGCTGCTACCGAGGCTATCAACGCTAAGATTGCAGAACTCGACAGAGAGGAGAAGATGGCTGAGATGGCTACTGCTGACGACGACAACCCAGTGGACTGCACTGAACTCTTCATCCAGAACTGGAACTTCGAAACTATTGAGAATGGTGCTTTCCCAGGTTGGGAATTCTGGAAAGCCAAGGGTAACGGTCCTGTAAAGGACGGTGGTGGTATCGACGGCCGCTCTCTCGAAGCATGGTCTGGTACTGTAGGTGCTGACCTCAATTTCTTGTGTGCTCAGGAAATCACAGGCCTCCCAGAAGGTACATACTGTCTCTCTGCAATGGCTGCCAACGCTTCTAACGATGTACAGAGTGACGTTGACCTCTGGTACGGAGAAAATCCAGCAGAAGGTCGTGCATACCTCTATGCTAACACTGCCAATGGTGTTGCTTCTGTTCCAGTTGAACCTAATATTGGTAGTGCAACTGAGGCCAATGAATACATGGTTATCTTCAAAGTTGGAGAAAACGAAACCGTAACAATCGGCTTCCAGACTAAGGGTACAATGCCATTCCGCTGGTTCATGTGCGATAACTTCAACCTCCAATACTTCGGTACTAAAAGTGCTTTCGAACCTAGTGATGACGAAGGTGGCATGGACGAATTGGTTGGCATCGACGGCGTGAAGGCTGGTGCTAAGAAGTTCGGCAAGATCTTCGAGAAGGGTCAAATCGTTATCTACAAGAACGGTAAGAAGTTCAACGTGGCTGGTCAGGCTATCAAGTAATCTCGACCCCACACATCAATACGGCGGCGGGCTCCACACGGGGTCCGCTGCTTTTTTCATCTTTTATTTATACCTCACACAGAAATCACGGAAAACACAGAAAGAGGAAGTCCGTTCCATTCGTTTAATCTGCCTGCAGGGCGATGTTTTTACAAAAATTTTGTATCTTTGCACCATGAACAGCGTGTACAGAGACATCAAGGCCCTGCTGACCAACAGCGGCATGGAAGAAGGGGAGGCACGAGCCGTCACCCTCCTCCTCATGGAGAAAGCAGCAGGACTCTCCCCCACCGACGCACTGACCAACGCTCCCCCTGCGGAAGAACACCGCACCACCCTCCTCGCCCTCGCTGAGCGAGTGGCACAAGGCGAACCCGTACAGTACGTCCTCGGCGAAGCCGACTTCTGCAGCATGACCCTGAAAGTCGCGCCCGGAGTGCTCATCCCACGGAAGGAAACTGAGGAGTTGGTGAAGTGGGTGGAGGAGGAGGTGAGAAATCAAAGTACTCAGAATAATCAGAATACCCCGATTCATCCGACCCTCTCTCTCCTCGATGTCGGCACAGGGAGCGGCTGCATCGCCATCGCTTTAGCTCGATGCTTGCCCCACACCCACGTAGAGGCATGGGACATCAGCGAGGAGGCGCTCGGCATCGCCCGCGAGAACGCACAACGCCAACAGGTGGACATCACTTTTCAGCAAGTGGATGTGATGAGCAACCCAGATTCTCCGGATTTTCTGGATTCTCCGGATTCTCTGGATTTTCCGGGTATTCTGGGTATTCCAGGGAGACTTCCCTTCTCCGTGGTTATCAGCAATCCCCCTTACATCTGTCGGGAGGAGGCGCGGGAGATGGAGCCGCATGTGCTGGAGCATGAGCCGGACATTGCCCTCTTCGTGCCCGACAACGACCCGCTGCGCTTCTACCGCCGCATTGCGGAGTTAGGTCGTCAGGGGCTGTTGGCACCCGACGGACTGCTTTTCTTCGAGGTGAACCGCCGCTTCGGCCACGAGGTGGTGGCGCTGCTGGAACAACTGGGCTACCGGGAAGTGGAACTGCGCAAGGACATTTTCGGGAACGACAGAATGGTGAAGGCAATAAACACGTGAATGAGTTCGTTATAATAGAAAAAGAAAGACATGACGAGACATAGAACAATATGGATGTTGCTGGGCTTGTGGCTGATGATGGGCATGAGCAAGGCACAGGTGGGCAACTGGAAGGTGTATGCCTCCTACCACAACGCCACGAAGGCAGTGAAGACGGATGCACGTATCTTTGTGCTGGCCAAGGGGAACTTGTACAGTTACGACACGGAGGACAAGACCCTGGAGGGCTATGACAAGTCGAACACGCTGAGCGACTTCGGCATCAAGGACATTGCCTACTCCACGACGGCGAAATGCCTGGTGGCGCTCTACGAGAACGGCAACATCGACCTGATTGGACTGAACAACTCGTCGTGGAATATGCCTGACCTGAAAAACAAGACACTCAGCGACCGTACACTGAACGAACTGAAAGTGGTGGGCGACGAGGCACTCATCAGCACAAATGCCGGACTGGCACTGGTGAACCTGCAGAAAGGCTACTTCGTGAATTTCTTCACCTTCAATGAGCCGGTGAAACAGGCGACCATCGTGGATGGGAACATCTATGTGAAACTGGCCAGCGGCGTGAAGCAGGGCGACCGCAAGTCGAACCTGCAGGACCAGAACAACTGGGTGTCGGTGTCCAGCCAAAAGGTTTCTTTCGGACCGACCGAGGAGGAACAGACTGCGGCCACAAAGGCGCTGGAGCAGGTGAAGGACATCGTGCCTGACTCTCCAAAGGAGAACTGGGCCTACCAACTCCACATGGCGGGCAACCGTCTGCTGGTGGCAGGCGGCAACTTCTACTACCCGAACAAGAACCACACAGGCTGTGTGATGTGTTATGAGAACGGTCGTTGGAGCGCGTTCGACGAGGAGGGTCCCGTAGAGGCGGAGAAGCCACGGACCTACCTCAACGTGACGGACGTGGTGCAAGACCCTGCCGACGAGCAGCACCACTGGGTGGGCACCGTGAGGGGCGGCCTCTACGAGTTCCGCAACAAGAAGTTTGTGAAGCACTACGACAGCGACAACTCGCCGCTGAAGAGCATCATCCCATCCGCCTCCGACTACTACCACTACATCTGGACCACGGGCCTGTCGTTTGACCCGCAGGGCAACCTCTGGATGCTGTGCAACCAGACTGACACGGTGGTGCGCATCCTGAAGAAGGACGGCAAATGGGTTTCCCATTACTATAAGGACATCGCTGCCTACGAGACGTTTGACCACACAGTGTTCGACAAGCGTGGCTGGGCTTGGATTACCAGCCGACGCATGGCCAACTACAACGCAGTGACGGGTACGAGCTCGCTGGCGGGTGTGCTGGTGGTGAACACCAATGGCACCCTTGAGAATCAGAAGGACGACCAGTCCAAGTTCTTCTACCAGTTCAAGAACCAGAACGGCGACACGTACACGCCCGAGACGTTCTTCTGCGTGACGGAGGACCTGAACGGCGCCATGTGGATGGGAAATAATTATGGCATCTTCATGACGGACACGCCTGAAGAGGTGTTCAACAGCAACTTCACCTTCACACAACCCATCGTGCCCCGCAACGACGGCTCGGGCCTGGGCGACTACCTGCTGAGCGGTGTGCCTATCAAGTGCATCACCATCGACGGCGGCAACCGCAAATGGGTGGGCACACGGGAGAGTGGCGTGTATCTGCTGAGTGCCGACGGCATGGAGACGCTGGAACACTTCACGAAGGAGAACAGCCCGCTCATCAGCAACGAAATCAACGACATTGCCATCAACGGCGAGACGGGCGAGGTGTTCATCGCCACCTATGCAGGGTTGTGCTCCTACCAAGGCGACGCGACCGACCCTGCCACCTCGATGAGTTCGAGCAACCTGAAGGTGTTCCCCAACCCTGTGCGCCCCGAATACGAAGGGTCAGTACACATCACCGGACTGATGTACAACTCGAACGTGAAGATTGTGAGTGCTGCTGGCAAACTCGTGGCTGAAGGCACCAGCGTGGGCGGCGAGTTCTCATGGAACTGCTGCCACCAAAACGGCCGCCGCGTCTCGTCCGGCATCTACTATGCACTGTGTACGGACGAAGCCGGCAAGAAGGGTGCTGTGGCAAAGATTCTGGTGATTAAGTAGCAATCCTCCTAATCCCCCCAATCTGCCGACTTGTCGGCGTAGTTTCTTTTATACTACACCGCTTCGCGGTAGATTAGGAAGATTGGGAAGATTTTTATATAAAACATTCTGATATAGGTTTTACGGTGTTGTAGCCCAATTGTTGCAACCGTTGCTGACGGGCACGAATCTCGTCGGCAGAGGGAGTGGACTGCAGGAGCCGCATCAATAAGTCGGCCTGTTCTTTGGGCGTGTTGGCCACCTGGCACAACTCGCCCAAATTGTTTCCTTGCAACATCGTGTCGTTGGCCACGCAGTAGCCACGGCTTTTCACCAATGAGTGAAGCAACTTCAACTTGATGCCTGTGGGCTGGAAGGTGAAGAGCAGGTTGACACGCGCTTTGGCAACCCACTGGTCCAGTTCCTCCTGCGTCGGATTGGCGATGAGCCTTACGCCGTTAACCTCGTGAGCCCAACGTCGTATGGCTGGCGAGGGATTACGGCCTGCCACCACCAGACGAACGGAGCCACTGGAGGCCATGAGGGGCAAGACGGACTGAATGATGTGGCGGACAGCCGCCACATTCTCGGCCACGGCAAGGTTGCCATGATAAAGCAGGTAGGGTTCTGTGCCTCCTTCTGCCTCAACGAAGGTGTCGTCGAAGAAACAAGGCAGAAGGCGGACTTGCTGTTGGGGAAATTGTTGCGCCAGATAGGCTTGGTCGGCAGTGGAGATGGCAAAGATGACATCGGCATGCCGTAAGATGGGCTGGAAACGCTCGAAACGTGCCGCTTCCAACCGAAGGAAGAGTTGTCGCCATCCACGGGTCTGCTTAGCCAGACGGCGATAGTAGTCATGTTCGATGTTGTGCATACGCACCATCTTCACCCGTCCTTTCAAACGCGGGTCGGCCAGGTAGCCGCAGGTGTGCAGTCCCTCGAAGAGGATGGGACTGTCGTCGCTGAGCAGACGGGCCAGCAGTTGGTCGTCCTGGCGGCTCACCACGTTGTAGGGAAGCAGGGAGAACTGACGCAGGAGCCCTGTGTGACGAGGGTAGTAATAGACACGTTCGCAGAGCGACTCCAGGGCTTCGTGCGCCTCACCGTCGTAAAGGAAGGTGTGAAGCACGATGGCATAGCCCGCCCGCTGCAAGGCCTTCAACTTGTAGAAGACATCGACAGCACCTCCGTAGTTGGGAGGATAAGGCACATGGAAACTCACTACATGTATCTTCATACGCACAGGTTCTTTTTACTGCCGGTCGGCTATCTGGATGCCCCCGACGGGCAAGATGGTGACGATTTTCTCTTCGGGCAAAGGTAGTTCTATCAGATAATCAGAGAAGAGGTCAGCCTCATAACACACATGGAGCCGGTACTGCCCTTCATGGTGGGGATAGACACGACTCTTATGAAAACGGCGTGTGGTGACTTCGTCCTTGTCGATGGTGATGCCCTGCCGATGGAGGAAGAAGGATTTCTTGTCGGGATCGAGAGGCTCCATGAGGAGATAGAAACGGCCAGCCATCTCGGCATTGTGGCCTCGGAAGGTGAAACTGTACTCCGGTCGGCTCTCGGTCATGAGCACATCGGGAAAGTCGATGTCTTCGAGGGTGAGGTAGGCATAGGAAAGGGTGTCGCTGCTCAGGGTGACATTCCTTCCCTTAATGTTGGCAATCAGATAGTTGGGCGTTCCTGTGGAGGTGCGGGCCTCGCGCCACTCGGGCATGCCGTCGAGACCATTGTCGCGATACATGGGCACGATGGTGTAAACGCCGTCAGCGATGTTGTTCGGGATGGAGACACGGATGGTGTCGGTGTAGGCGGTGTCTTCCACTTCCTCCAGCAAGAAGTTGTGGGTATAGACGTGGAGAGGAGCCACCCGCTCACCATCACGCATGAGCATCAGCGCCACGGAGTCGGTATGGAGGTTCCATCCAATATTGGCAAGGTTGCCAACGCTGACCTCCACACGGTTGCGTCCATAAACGGGCTTAGGTTGCCGAGCGTCAAGCACGGCACTGATGTACTGGAAGACAAACTGGTGCCGCTCAATGCCCGTGGCAAGCGGATGGGTTTGGGGCATGATGCCCATGACGAATATCTGAAAGAGATTGTAGCCGTTCTCAGGACTGTCGCGGTCGTACCACTCGGGCTGGTCGGGGGTCATGTTGGGCAGCGCGGTCCAGCCATCTCCCCAACCGTCGCCCATGCCCAAGGCGATATGGAACTCCTCGTCTTCATTGTAGCCATCGATGACGTAGGCATGACCTCCGTTGAGGTTGTAGCCAGAGATGAGCACAGGACGCCCTGCCGCCAGTTCCTGCTTGAGCATGAGGGTGATTTCGGCAAGGGAGTAGAAGTCGCGGTAGTACATCTGCACCCCTCGGTCGTAGGAGAAGAAGTCGGCCAGCGCAATGGGCTGACGCACACTCTTGGCCCCACTGGAGTCCTTGCCATAGCGCATGTTGACGGCAATGCCACAATCGCTGCAGAGCAAGGACACCGCATCCACCTGATTCTGTTGGTAAGCCCCTGCGGCATAGACATCGAGGATGTTGTCCCAATCGTAGGTGTGGTCGGAGAAGCGGGCAGAAAGCGTCTGCTTGCAACCCAGCGAATCTTTATACTCATAGTACCCTACTCCTTGCTCGGGCCACCGCCAGTAGTACATGACTTCCGCCATGGCCGTCGCCACACAACCCACCGCACAGCGCTCTCCATTCTCATCGAGGGGGCACAGGCTGTTGTAGGGGGCATACTGGTGCCAGCGGTCGGTGAGCATGGGCTCCACACGGTCGGGCAGTTGCTGCGCCTCCACATACAGTGTGCTGCTGCGACGAATCGCCCGCTGCGCCATCATGGAATGGGCTGTGAGAAGGAGGAGAAGGAAGAGGACTTTTTTTTGCATGAGCTTAATGGGGCTTATCAGACTTATAGGACATATAGGTCGTATAGGGCTGATGGGTTATTCTTGGATGTACACTCTTTGGACACGGTTGCTGATGCCGGTGAGCACTTCGTAGGGGATGGTGTCGAGGGCATCGCTGAGGACGGTCACAGGGAGATTGTCGCCGAAGATTTCGACGATGTCACCCTCCTTGCAGTCGATATCGGTCACATCTATCATGCAGACATCCATACAGATGTTGCCTACATAGTCGGCTTTCTGCCCATTGACGAGGCAGTAGCAGGCACGGTTGCCCAGGTGGCGGTTGAGACCGTCGGCATAACCAATCGGGATGGCAGCAATGCGACTGTCGCGTGCCAGAGTGGTGCGACGCGAGTAGCCGATGGAGTCGCCAGCAGGCACTTCGCGAATCTGGAGGATGGTGGTCTTGAGGGTCGCCACATTATTTAATATATGGTTGTTGCGGGCGTTGATGCCGTAGAGACCGAGACCAAGACGCACCATGTCGAGGTGGTACTCAGGGAAGTGCTCGATGCCTGCGGAATTGCAGATGTGACGAATAATCTTGTGGGGATAGGCCGCCTGCAACTGCTGACTGGCCTGGTCGAAGAGCCTGAACTGCTGACGAGAGAACGTGTCGAACTCGTCGCCATCGCTGCCGACAAAGTGGCTAAAGACGGAACAAGGCACCAGGGCGGTCTGACGACGCAAACGCTCGATGAGACGTGGCATATCGGCAGTAGGGTCGAAGCCCAGACGGTGCATGCCTGTGTCTATCTTGATGTGAATGGGGAAGTTGGTAATACCCTCTTTCTCAGCCGCATGGATGAGTTGATCGAGCAGGTCGAAACTGAACACCTCTGGCTCCAGACGATAGTCGAAGAGCATCTTGAACGAGGTGGTTTCGGGATTCATAATCATGATGTTGGCGGTGATGCCGGCTTCACGCAGGTCAACGCCTTCATCGGCCACCGCCACGGCCAAGTAGTCCACACCGTTGTCCTGAAGGGTCTTGCTGGTCTCTAACGAGCCGACACCGTAGCCACTGGCCTTGACCATGCAGACCATCTTGGTTTCGGGCTGCATGAAGTGGCGATAGTAGCGCACGTTGTTGACCAAGGCGTTGAGGTTCACCTCCAGGATGGTCTGGTGCACCTTCAAGGTGAGGAGGTCGCTCAACTTGTCGAAACGGAACTGACGCGCTCCCTTGATGAGGATGAATTCATTGTGCAGACGCTCAAAGACTTCGCTACGAATCAGTGCGTCGGTGGTGCGGAACATCTCGTGCTCCATCGGGAAGTAGTCGGCACAGGCACAGAGTTCTTTGCCCACACCGATGACTTTCTCAATGCCACGCGATGCCGCCATCTGTGCCACCCGCGAGTAGAGACTGCGGGGTGACTCCCCACTCTGTAGGATGTCGCTGAGTATCAACGTCCTACACTGAAGACTCGTCTCGGGACGACGGTTCATGAAGTCGAGCGCGATGTCCAACGACTGCACATCCGAATTGTACGAGTCGTTGATGAGCGTGCACCCGTTCTTGCCGTCCTTCACCTCCAGACGCATGGCCACCTGCTCCAGACGGCTCATGCGTTCACAGAGGACTTGAAGCCCCTTCCCAGCCTCCCCAAAAGGGGAGGAGTTTCCATCCAGACGGTTCATTCCCCCTTGGGGGAAGAAGAAGGGGGCTGCCGTCGCAAAGCAAGTGATGGAGTTCTCGATGGCCGCATCGTCGATGAAATGGATGGTGTATTTCCCTACCACGCCCTCGTACTCAAAGTGAATGATGGCCTGGTCGCCCTCCTTCTCTATCTGCCGCACGTTCAGCGCGACGCGTTCAATGCGGTCGGGCAAGGCATCCATACAACGGCGAATCGTGATGTTATCCGAGTTGATAACCACCTTCTGGCAGTCCTTAAAAAGAAGCATCTTCTCGGCACACTTGATGTCGTAACTCATGAAGTTCTCCTGATGGGCTGCACCCAGATTGGTCATCACACCGATGGTAGGCTTGATGATGCGTTCAAGGTTGACCATCTCGCCTGGTTGCGAGATACCTGCCTCGATGATGGCAAGGTCGTTGTGATGGTCGATAAACCAGACGCTGAGAGGAACACCCACCTGACTGTTGTAACTACGGGGCGAACGGCTCACGTTGAAGTCGGGAGAGAGTAACTGATACAGCCACTCCTTCACCGTCGTCTTACCGTTGGAACCAGTGATGGCAATGATGGGGATGTCCAGTTTACCACGATGGTAGGCTGCCAAGTCCTGCAAGGCCTTCAGAGGCGACTTCACCATGAGGAAGTTGCAAGCAGAGACATCGCTCCCTCCCTGCAAAAAGGGTGAGAGGTGGGACTCCTCCACCACAAAGTTGCGCACTCCTCTTCGGTACAACTCCTCTATATACTTATGTCCATCGTTCTTCTCCGTTCTCAGGGCGAAGAAGAGCGTCTCTTCTGGAAAACAAAGGCTTCGGCTGTCGATGAGCAGCCAGTTGATTTTTGCCTTTGCCATTCCTTTTCTCTTTGCGCCAATGACTTGCGCAATCTCGTCTATCGTATACATCTTGTCGTTAACAATTTGGCAATTTTCAATTTACAATGTGACGATGCTGGCTCTGCCGCCATGCTTTCTCAGCCTTCGCCACCGCATCTTTGGTCTTGTTATCAAAATAAGTGTCCTGAAACCGCTGCCAGATGTACTCAACCGCCTGTGCCGACGGGTGTATCATGTCGTCGGCATAGAAGCGATAATCGCGCAGTTCGTCCAGCATGATTTCATAGGAGGGGAAGTAATAACTGAGGGAGTCCACCGCTTGCAGCAGAATCCCTTTCGAGATTTGGTTCATGTGGTAGCCATCGCGCTTGTGGCGGATGGGGCTGACCGTGAAGATGACACGCAACTTGGGGTTGACACTCTCCAGCAACTGGAGGAGCATCTGCCACTGGTCGGCTATGTCGTAGGCCGTCAAGCACTCGCGGACAAACAAACGGTCAGGCTGCTTGTGACAATTGGCCACCAACATGCCTGATTCCCTCAAGCGGTAGATGATGGCAGTGCCGAGTGTGACAATCAGCACATCGGCTTCGCGGAGGAAATCAGCCACCTCATGCATGGTCTGGTTGATGTTGTCCACCAACACCGCCCGCTCCCCAGAGGAGAAACGGCTGTGGTGCATCCACGAATGCCACACACCATCCTGTTCGCCCCGTACCAGTTCGGGCGACTCCTCCGTGTATTCCTTCTCGCTGATGCTCCGAAGCAGACTGGCCGCGATGCTGGAAGGATTGTAGAGCGTGCCGAAGGGGTTGACCATGGCCTGAAAGCCACCACGCACCATCTTCTCCCCCACCTCATCGGCAAAGCAAGAGCCGACCAGCAACACCTTGGCGCCAGCAGCGATTTTCCATTCCGACTGCGGAATGTCTATACGGGTCATCAGTTCCATGGAGTTAGAAGTTAGGATTTAAAAGTTAGCGACCACGCCGTTTCACACGCATATCGGCCACGTAGTCGATGCCAAAGGCACCCGTCAGGATGTAGGCAACACAGGTGTCACCCTCGTAAACACGGTTATAGAACTCAAAAGCGTTGTCGCGGCTGATGACATGTTCGGTCGCTTTTTTACCTTCGTCGAGAAACCGGAATTTCAGGATGAACTCGTCGGTCGTCTCTTCAGACTCTGTCACATACTCCTTCTCGTCGCCAAACACGGTCTTGCCCCTGCGGTGCTGCCGGTTGATGTGCGTGCTCCGGTTGTGCTTGTGATGGGTGATGACACAAGTCCGTTCCACAGGCGACTTATCCTTCGACAACGCATAGTTCAGGTTCATGTAGGCATGGTCGAGGCACACGGCCGTAAGGAAGAGCAACAGGATAAAACTCACGATGATGAGCATGGGGAAACGCAGCTTCTTGATGAAGATGCACAGGAAGCCCGGACAACAACACAAACCCATGGCAACGCCTGCCACTGTGGCAATAGTGTCACCCGAGGTGTTGTCAAGCATCACCACCGAATCAGGCGGTGAAGGGGTAAAGACGAAACATCCTACACCTACACCAAGCACTATCAGCAGGCCGACAAGGCTTTTTTTCAGGATGCCATCAGATAATTCTTGTATATCCATATTGTCATTCTTATTATTTTCTATCTGAAGCCACTGCCGCCACCGCCAGAGTGACCGCCACCACCAGAGTGGCTGCTGTGTCCGCCGCCACCACTACTGCTGGAGTAACTGTGTGAACTGTAATCATGGTCACTATAAGAAGAGGCACGGCGTTGTTCACGTTCATACGCTGTCTCGTACATCCGTGCAGTGTAGAGGGTGCTGGCAAGTGCCGTCGTGATAGGCTTGAAGTCTTCCATCACCTGATGCGGCGGGAGGAACTGATCGAGCTTAGTCGTGTCAGGTGCCACCCTCATCATGTCCTTACGTACCTGATCGGCAATACCATAGAAGGATGCAAAAACGAGGAACTCCTTCCAGAGATTTACCTCCCCGATATGCCTTTCTCCTACAAGCGAGAAGTCCTTGAGATAGTGGACAAAACCCACCACCTGCTGCACCTCATCTGCCTGAAGGGTTGCATCGTTCATGCGGCTTCCTGCAACCATGTAGAGTGCATCCGCCATTGGCCGCAGCCGTTCAAGGTTCTTATTCACATAAGTCCTCAACTCGTCAGGCTGCAAGAGGTGGTCGTCATTGGCCGCTTTATAAAGCAAATCATGCAACATATACTGGATGCCTTCATCATGTATCAAGCCCTTGTATTGCCATTCCACCTCACGGCGTCGGACACCATAAAGGGAATGAATGCTGATGGTATTCTTCGTTACATCGAGATCGGGTCGCTTCTCAGGCTTAACAGGTTCCTTGATGCGGAAGAGTTGACGAGTCTTTCCATGCTTGTCGGTGTCGTAGTCGAGGGTGATACCGCCCTTGTAGAACATGCGGAGGATGAACGCCTCGTAGAGATGCTGCACACTGAACTCAACACCTTTGATGGGGTTGCCCGATGCCTGCAAGGTATGCTGCACAGAGGCCAACACACTGCTCGATGCCAACAGGTTACCTTGCATGGGCAATGCGCGCCAGTAAGGCAGTTCGTTCCACTTCTTGCCGCCCATCAGTTGCATCAAGTGCTTGGCTCTTTGTTTCATCATCTTTTTCTCAGCAATGCTCGACTGGATAGGGTCTCTGGCAGCCCAAGCAATGAGTCCTATGATCACGAGGAATCCACCAATCAGTTCCCAACTGTATCCGCCGCCGTCATTATCGGCAGAATAGGAAAATTGGGGCGTTCCTTCATGTCCTGAGCCCACTTCGCCGCCCATCAGCGAACTGCGTGCAACACCACCCTCCAAAGTGTCGCCCATGGCCACTTCGATATCGTATTCACTATCGACGAAAGCAGGACGTTTCACCAATTCCTTGAACGTGCCTTCTTTCTGCACGTCGGGATGCAGCATACCCTTCTCTATCTCCATGAGCACGATGATGGCATCGCCATTGCGCATAAAACTATCATCTTCCGTTCGTGCCCACACATAGTTGCGACCATGGCCCTTCCATCCATCGTAGCCGAACGTCCAAATGCGGGCATCCTTCTTGGTGAGCGTGTCCACATCCATCATGATGCTCACCATGCCAAAGGTGGCTGGCGAGTTGGCTGCCTCATAGAAGGAATGGCAGAAACCATCATAATCGTCATAAGCCTTCACCAGATGGGTGAGCGTGTAACTGATATAGTAACTGCGCTTCCCTGCCTTACCGATGCCCCAACAGATTTCCACACCCTCGTTGGTGTAGTGATAACCACATCTGCCCGTCTTCTGTTCACGGCTGCGATTCACGTCCCACTTCTCCTCAACCACAAATTCCGTGTTCTCCTCGTCATACACGCTCAAATCCTTCACCTCGATGTCACCCATGTTGTTGAAGGTGATAAAACCTTCCGTACCTTGCTCACTCATGTGGGCATCACGCCGCTCGGTCACACGTGCACTGCCGTCATCCTTCAACCTCACCAACACAAACACCGAGTCTAACTGATGCTGTGCTGCCAGAGGGACTGCGGAAAAGAGCATGAAGAGAACAGTCATGAAGGGCATAGCCGCCAATCTCATTATCTTTTTCTTCATCATGCCTTTTCTTCCGCAAACAGTTCCGGCATCTTTCGCTTGCCCTTATCGTCCACCATCAGATAGTCGCGCACCACAAAGTGCTGCTGACCAGCCACCATGCTGGATGGCCACTGACGCACATAGCGGTTGAAGCGGGTGGCCGTGTCGTTGTAAATCATGCGTGACATGCGCACGTTCTCCTCATATTCTGCGATGCTGTCCATGGTCTGCTTGTACAAGCCCGACGCCTGCAACTCGGGATAGGCCTCGTTCACGGCCATCAGACGGCTCAACACCTCCGAGAAGGCATCCTGCTGCTCGTTCACATCGGCAGCGGTCCTCACTTCGACGCCCCGACGACTCGCAATGACCTGAATAAGCGTCTCACTCTCATGCTTCGCATAGGCTGAAGCAGCCTGCGCCATGGCCATCAAGGCATCCCAACGCGAGTTGAGTTGCACCTCAATCTGACTGAGTGCGTTTTTGCACTTTTCGTCCAGGTTCACCAGTTCGTTCTGTGTCTTGACGAACCACCAAACGATGGGGGCAGCCACAAGAACCAACACCCCTAACGTAATTAGAATCTCTGCAATCATTATCTCTTCTTTTTTGTATCACTTTTAACGCCACAAAGGTACAAAGAAAAAATGTAAACCATTGACAAAACACTGCTTTTTAGTCAGTAAACACGGCATTTACTCCTCAAAAAGGGTTAATCTTTATGAATAAGGCTTTTATTTCATCCCTTTTTCCTAACTTTGCACCTTGTAAGCGTGTGTTTGCGCTTTGAGTTCTTGATTTTAACACATTAAAATATACGATTATTATGGCAAAGAAAGCACTTTTGATGATTCTCGATGGTTGGGGAATCGGTGACAAGAGTAAGGGAGACGTGATTTATCAGACACCAACACCTTACATGGACTATCTGAACGCAAATTATCCACACTCTGAGTTGCAGGCAAGCGGTGAGAACGTGGGTCTGCCCGATGGACAGATGGGTAACTCGGAAGTGGGACACCTCAACATCGGTGCCGGACGCATCGTGTATCAAGACTTGGTGAAGATTAACCGTGCCTGTGCCGACAACTCCATCTTGGAGAACCCTGAAATCAAGTCTGCTTACAGTTATGCAAAGGAGAATGGCAAGAGCGTTCACCTCATGGGCTTGACGTCAACGGGCGGCGTTCACTCAGCATTCAACCACATTCTGAAACTCATCGACATCGCCAAGGTGTATGGCATCGAGAACTGCTATGTACACTGTTTCATGGACGGTCGCGACACCGACCCGAAGTCGGGCAAGGGCTTCATTGCTGACTTGCAGAAGCACATTGACGAAGTGGGTGTGGGTGCCATTGCTTCTATCATTGGCCGTTTCTATGCGATGGACCGCGACAAGCGCTGGGATCGCATCAAGGTGGCTTACGACCAACTCGTTCACGGCAAGGGCCGCGAGGTGGCTGACATGGTGGAAGGTGTGCAGTCTTGTTACGACAGCCACACGGAAGAGCACAAGAACACGGACGAGTTCATGGAGCCACTCATCAACTGCAACGTGGACGGTCGCATCAAAGAAGGTGATGTGGTCATCTTCTACAACTACCGCAACGACCGCGCGAAGGAACTCACCATCGTGCTGACACAAAAGGACATGGAAGAGCAGGGCATGAAGACCATCCCAGGTCTGCAATACTACTGCATGACTCCATACGACGCTTCTTTCACAGGTGTGCACATCATCTTCCCCAAGGAGAACGTGGAGAACACGCTTGGCGAGTACATCGCCAGCAAGGGCCTGAAGCAGTTGCACACAGCTGAAACTGAGAAGTATGCGCATGTGACCTTCTTCTTCAACGGTGGCCGTGAAGAGCCATTTGAGGGAGAAGACCGCATCCTCGTGAACTCTCCAAAGGTTGCCACCTACGACCTGAAGCCAGAAATGTCGGCCTTCGAGGTGAAAGACAAGTTGGTAGAGGCTCTCAAGACCAACAAATACGACTGGATTGTGGTGAACTTCGCCAATGGTGACATGGTGGGTCACACAGGTGTATATCCTGCCATCGAGGCTGCCGTGAAGGCTATCGACCAGTGTGTGAACGAAGTGGTGGAAACTGCCAAGAGCATGGATTATGAAACCATCATCATCGCCGACCACGGCAATGCTGACAACGCACTCAACGCTGATGGCACCCCCAATACCGCTCACTCACTCAACGCCGTTCCGTTCATCTATGTGACGGAGAACAAGAACGCCGCCGTGAAGAACGGTGTGCTGGCCGACGTCGCTCCTTCCATCCTCCACATCATGGGCTTGGAACAGCCCAAGGAGATGACCGGCAACTGCCTGATTGAAGACTAAATATGAAAAAGTTATCCGTTTCATTTCTGCTTGTGCTCTTCGCCGTGGCAGTGAAAGCGCAGTTCTACGGCCAAGTGATTGATGCCGCCAATGGCGAGCCCATCCCCTTTGCTGCCGTAAAGTATATTGGCACATCGGAAGGACGTTCAACTGACATCGACGGTAACTTCGTTCTCCCCATCCTCAACAACTACAGCAAGTTCGAAATCACCTCTCTCGGCTACAAACCCGTCACCGTTACGGTGCCACGCGGCAGGCAGGAGATCCGTGGCCAGATCATCAAGATGTACAGCGATGACATCTTGCTGGGCGAGGTGGTGGTGAAGAAGTCCAAGATTCACTATTCACGCAAGAACAACCCTGCCGTTGACCTCATGCGCAAGGTCATCGCCAACAAACGGTTGAGCGATATCAAGGAGAAAGACTTCTACCACTTCGACAAGTACGAGAAAAAGACTTTCTCCTACAATGACATCAAGGGAACGAAAGACACCCTGCTGTCTGAAATCTGCCCTGAGACAGGTAAGTTGATTCTGCCTATTATGGTGGAGGAAACCTCCTCAGAGGAGAACTACCGCAAGAATCCTAAGACGGTGAAAACCACCATCCACGCCAAGCGCAGCGATGGTTTCCAGTCGATGCTCTCGTCGGGCGACATGATCACCTCACTCATCAAGGATATCTTCACTGACGTGGACATCTACAAGGACAATGTGCGCCTGCTTCAACACCCGTTCATCAGTCCTATCTCCACCAGCGAGGCCATTGGCTTCTACCATTATTACATCCAAGACACCATCATGGTGGACAACGAGCGGTGCATCGACGTAATCTTCTTGCCTAATAACACGCAGGACTTCGGTTTCTCCGGTCACCTCTTCATCACCGACGACAAACTAAACCAAGTGAAGCGCGCCGTGTTGAACATTCCTAACAACTCAGGTGTAAACTTCGTGGACAACCTCATGGTTATTCAAGACTTCATGACGTTGCCCACAGGAGAACGCGTGATGAAAGTGGACAACATGGTGGTGGAACTGAGCGGTCTCTATGGAGCCATTAAGTTCCAATGCCAACGCTACACCAGCTACAGCAACTACAACTTCAACCCCATCACGGACAAGAAGGCCTTCAAGTCGCCGCAAACGGAGCGTGTGATGGCCGATGCCGAGTTCAAGGACTCCACCTATTGGGCCTCCATCCGTCCCATTCAGCTGACCAACTCAGAAAGCCACCTCAGCAATGGTGTGGATAAAATCAACAATGACCTCGGAGCCTTCAAGAAGTTCCTCCTCACGGCTGTGGTCGAGAACTCTATCGAGTTGACCCCGAAACCCAACAAGATTGACTTCCTCCCGCTCAATGCCATCGTTTCTCACAACGAGATTGACGGCTGGCGCTACCAAGGAAGTCTGCAGACGACGGGTAATCTTTCACCCCACCTTTTCCTGCGCGGTTACGGAGCCTACGGCGCCAAGGACAGCAAGTGGAAGTATAAGGCAGAAGTGGAATACTCCTTCAACAAGAAGAAATACATGGCACACGAGTTTCCTCGTCGTAGCATCATCGCCTCTTACATGTACGATGACATGTCGCCTGTGGACAAATATTCAGGCACCACGAAGGACAATATGTACAGTTCCTTCAAGACCAGCAAGGTGGATCAGATGATGTATGTGAACGACCTGAAGTTGAAGTACCAGTATGAGACCAATAACAACATCACTTGGTCAGCCGCACTGGATCACTCCAAACTCACCCCCACTGGCAAACTCGTTTACCTGCGCAATGGCGATTACAACAACGGCATTGAGACCATCATTCCCCACATCAGAACCAGCGACGTGAAAGTGGGGTTCCGCTATGCACCACGCGAGACATTCATCAACAGCAAGCAGCAACGCCTCCCCATCAACAAAGATGCCCCCATCTTCACATTGGAACACACAATAGGCATTGACGGCTTCATGGATGGACAATATAACTACAACATCACCGAAGCCACTATCTTCAAGAAGTTCTGGTTGCCAGGCGCTTGCGGAAGCATTGAGGCTTATCTGAAGGGTGGTCACCAGTGGAACAAGGTGCCTTTCCCCATGCTCTTCACACCTCAGTCAAACCTCTCCTACTTCGTGCAGTTCGACAGTTGGTCGTTCAACATGCTGCGTAACATGGAGTTCCTTAACGACAGTTACGCCTCGCTGTTCATCAACTGGAGTTTCGACGGAAAGCTTCTCAACCGCGTCCCGCTGTTGAAAAAGATGAAACTGCGTGAGTACATTGGCTTCAAGATGCTCTACGGACACCTGTCCGACCGTAACAACCCCTTCAAGCAGACAGGAGATAACGACCTGTTTGTCTTCCCTACCAGAGACAGACATCAGACATCCTTCGTGATGGGGAACAAGCCTTACATGGAACTCTCTGTCGGCATCAGCAACATCTTCAAAGTCATCACGGTACAGTATGTTCGCCGCTTGTCCTACAACGACATGCCCGACATCTACGGAGGTGACAAACTGAAGAAGAACGGCATCCGTTTTGCTGTTGACTTCAAGTTCTAACACACGTCTTTAAAAAGAAGTCATTAAACAAAAAAAGGAGCAAGAGGCATCAACGCCTCTTGCTCCTTTTTCCTTTCTTTCTGTCCAACTTAGGAGCCTTGCCTGTTTTGCGAGGCTCTTTTTTGTGGTCTTTATCAACGAAAGAGGTATAGAACGGTACGGGAGTTGGTCGGTCGGAAGTGGCAGAGGACATCTGTTTGACCAGTTCGTAGTTGAGTTGCTTGCGGGGAAGGTCGGCATGAACAACCTTGATACGGACGGCATCGCCAAGAGAATAGACCTGATGCGTCTGACGACCAACCAAGCAATAGTTCTTGTCATCGAAGTAGAAGGTGTCGTCACCGAGATAGCGTACAGCAATGAGTCCTTCGCAATGATTCTCGTCTATCTCGGCATAGATGCCAAACTCAGTCACTCCGCTGATGTGGGCATCAAACTCCTCACCCAATTTATCCGACATGAACTCCACCTGCTTGTACTTGATGCTGGCACGCTCTGCTGTAGCAGCCAGTTGCTCCATTTGTGAAGAGTGTTGGCAGAGGTTTTCATACTTCTTTTGACTGGCGGAAGCACTTCCCCGCTCATAACGTGTGAGCAAACGGTGCACCATCAGGTCGGGATAACGACGGATGGGTGAGGTGAAGTGGGTGTAATAGTCAAAGCCAAGACCATAGTGGCCAATGTTGTAAGTGGAATAGCATGCCTTCTGCATGGCTCGGAGAGAGGCCATCTCAATGAGATTCTGAATGCGGTTGCCACGCACATCACGCAGCAAATTGTTGATGCTATGCGCTACATCGGAGTTTTTACCTTGCGTAATGACATGGAAACCAAAACGAGAGGCCATATCTGCAAGATTCTCCAATTTGTTCATGTCAGGCTGTTCGTGAATACGATAAGGCAGGGTCTTGGGGTGTTGACCCTTCCTGACCACACCGACACTTTCCGCCACCGTCCGGTTGGCCAAAAGCATGAATTCCTCAATGAGTTTGTTTGCATCTTTGGCATTCTTGAAATATACACGAATGGGCTTCCCCTTCTCATCAATCTCGAAACGAGGCTCTTCCCGGTCGAAGTTGATGGCACCCTCCACAAATCTTTCCTCACGCAGTTTATGTGCCATGCGGTTGAGCGTGATGAGTTCATCGGCATACTCTCCTGTGCGATGGTCCTCTGGCACTGGCGTGACAGGCACCTTCGCAGGGTCGATGGCCGGCAATTGGTCGCGGAAGGCATTGAGTTCGGTGTCTGGCAACACTTCCTGCGCCGGAATGGGTTGTGTGGGTTTCGCCTCACCCTTTCTAATCATCTCACACTCAGCGGCCTCACCATTCTGCTCAAGCAGATACTGCACCTCCTCGTAGGTGTAGCGGCGACAAGACTTGATGACCGTGTGCTTGATGCGGTGCGCGAGCACTTCCGCCTCCTCGTTCATCTCGAATATGACAGAGAAGGTCAACTTTTCCTCGTTGGGACGGAGGGAACAAAGTTTGTTGCACAAATGTTCAGGCAGCATCGGGATGGTTCTGTCCACCAGATAGATGGACGTGGCGCGCTGTTGTGCCTCCACATCAATGACGGAACCCTCAAGCACATAGTGACTCACATCGGCGATGTGTACACCCACTTCCCAAATTCCATCGCGGATTTTCTTGATGGAAAGCGCATCGTCGAAGTCCTTGGCATCGCGCGGGTCGATGGTGATGGTGAAGGTCTCTCGAAAATCTTCACGCTGAGCAATTTCCTCCTCGGTGATTCCATCGGATATTTTATTGGCAGCCGCCTCCACATTCTCTGGATACTTGTATGGCAAGCCGTACTCTGCAAGAATGGCATGCATCTCCGTGTTGTTTTCGCCCGCCTCACCCAGCACATCTATCACCTCACCGATTGGATTTCTCGCTTCCATCGGCCAATCGTTCACTTTCACCACCACTTTCTGTCCATTCTTTGCCCCTTTCAATTTTTCGACCGGAATGAGGATGTCTCTCTGCAAAATGCCCGATGGAATGATGAGAAACGCTACGCTATGCTGCACGTCCAATGTGCCCACGAAGGGTTTCTCCCGCCGCTTCACAATCTCTATCACTTCACCATGCACCTTATGGTTGCCGTATTTCTTCGCATGGATGCCCACCAGCACACGGTCGCCCGGCAGAGCATGATGGGTGTCTTCATCATAGATGGAAATGCCCATTCCATCGTCGGTGTCCACATAATTACGTCCTCCTATGGTACGATTGAACGTCCCTTCCACCGTATGGGACAGTTGATTGAACACGATGTTACCATCGTGGTCGCGAGTGATGTAACCACTGTCCAGCATTTCGTTCAGCACTTCCATGCACAGCATCTTCAGAGGATGATTCGTCAGGTTGAGAACTCTAAAAAGCCGCTTGACGGTAAATGCCTCACCCGCATGTTCCTGCAAGTAGTTCATCAGCATTTCTGTCAATTCCCGCTTGTTGATGCCTGACTTCAGAAGTCCGTCTTTCTTCTTTCCCATAGTCCTTCTATTTTTTGAGTTTTTCAGTTTCCGTGTAAATTTAGCCCTTTTTCTCGGATAAAAACAAGACAAAGCCGTTAAAATGTTGAAAATAGGGTAAAAAGTCGTAACTTTGCCGCCAAATTGAACGAAAGCATGAAGATTTTAGTGACTGGCGCGAGCGGTTTCATCGGCAGTTTTCTTTGCGAGGAAGGACTGAAACGCGGCATGGAAACATGGGCTGGCATGAGGGAACATTCAAGCCGCCGATGGCTGAAAGACGAACGCCTGAAGTTTGCCACGCTCGACATGACCGATGCGGAACGGCTGAAGGGGCAACTCACTGACTACAAGAAGGAAGTGGGGCGATGGGATGTCATTATCCACGCCGGAGGAGCGACGAAGTGCCTGAAACGGGAAGATTTCGACCTGCACAATTATATCTGCACCCAGAATCTGGTCAACACGCTGGATGAACTCGACATGCTGCCGGCACAGTTTCTCTATGTGAGCAGCCTCAGTGTGTTAGGCCCCATCCGCGAGGAACAGAATGCTGACGGAACCTACAACGATATGCTCACAACCGACAAGCCTCAACCCAACACGGCGTATGGGGAAAGCAAGGTGAAGAGCGAGGTGTTCCTCTCACAGAAAAAGAATCTTTCCTGCACCATTTTCCGTCCCACTGGCGTATATGGCCCACGCGAGAAGGACTATTTCATGATGGCCAAAAGCATCAAGCAACATATCGACTTCGGAGCAGGCTTCAAGAAGCAGGTGCTCACATTTGTGTATGTACGCGACCTCGTCAGCGCCATTTTTGCCGCTATCGGAAAAGGGGGTGTGGCGAATGGGAAAGCCTATCTGGTGAGCGACGGGCAGAACTACTCCAGCCGTGCATTCAGCGACCTCATCCAGAAGGAGTTAGGTGTCAAGCAAGTGTTCCACATCACGGCACCGATTGGCTTGTTGTATGTGATTTGTGCCGTATCGGAATTTTTCTCGCATCTCACCCACAAGGCCAGCACGCTGAATGGCGATAAATACCGAATCATGCGCCAACGCAACTGGCAATGCGACATCACGCCACTGAGGGAAGACCTTGGCTATGTGCCTAAATGGCCATTGGAAAGAGGAGTGAAAGAGTGCATCGCTTGGTATAAAGAAAACGGTTGGATATAGAATCACCGACCCAAATCAAGAACAGACAAATGACATTACAAGATTATTTCAAGAAAGATTACGAGAAGGGGCTGTGGAGCATGGAGAGCATCACGCTGATTTACATGGCGTTCACCACCCTCCTCATTGGTTTCTATTGGAACGGATTGGCCGACCCGATGGGCATGATGGTCACCCGACTCATCATGTTGGGAGCGATGGGAGCCATGTATGGTGTCTACCGCCTTTATCCTTGCCGCGCCCTCCGCATCTTGCGCGTTGTTCCACCGCTGCTTGGCCTCATCTTCTGGTATCCAGAGACCTATGATTTCTGTTCCCAACTCCCCTATCTCGACCACATCTTTGCCGGCATCGACCAGACGCTCTTCGGTTGCCAACCAGCATTGGTGTTCAACACGGTCGTGACCAGCACGTTCTGGAGCGAGGCATTCAATATGGGCTACTATGCCTACTATTACATGATGGGAGCCACACTTATCTTCTACTTGCTCTGCCGCTATCCGCAGGCGGACAAGGCGGGTTTCGTGTTCCTCGCCTCCTTCTTCCTTTTCTATCTGATTTATGAGTTTCTGCCTGTGGCCGGTCCTCAATATTATTTCAAGGCGGTGGGTGTGGAAGCCGCCGACACAGGCGTATTCCCTGCCGTCGGCTATTATTTTCAGACACACACGGAGATGCTGATGCCTGAAATCAAGGGCATCTTCAGTCAACTCGTGTTGGGAGCACAGGAAGTGGGAGAACGTCCTACAGCCGCCTTCCCAAGCAGCCACGTGGGCATGAGCACGGTGACGATGCTGCTGGCTTGGAAAGCCCGCAACAAGTGGCTCTTCTGGGTGATGATGCCGCTTTACCTGCTGCTGTGTTGTGCAACGGTTTACATCCAGGCGCACTACCTCATCGACTCCATTTGCGGTTTCTTCACCGCCCTGCTCTTTTTTGGGCTGACGAGTTGGCTCTTTAACCGCATCCACAAGACATCCAATTCTCCTCAATAAGAGTGCCTTCAACAGACGAGGGCATCAAATCTCAACATCATGACCGTCATCTATCCATCTCCCATTTTTGGCCCCATTCATAGCCGCCGTCTGGGCGTGTCGCTGGGCATCAACCTCTTGCCTGGCGATGGCAAGTGCTGCTCGTTTGACTGCATCTACTGCGAGTGCGGGTTCAACCACGATTTCGTGCCCAAGCAGAAGATGCCAACACGAGAGGAAGTGCGCCAAGCCCTTGAGGCCCAACTCGTCAAGATGAAGGCTGAAGGCCCCACACCCGACGTGTTCACGTTTGCCGGAAACGGAGAGCCGACCCTTCATCCCCACTTCGCTGAAATCATCGACGACACGCTGGCGCTGCGCGACCAATATTTCCCCAACGCCAAGGTGAGTGTCTTGACCAACGCCACCCAAATCTTGCGGCAACCGGTGTTCGATGCCCTCTGCAGGGTGGACAACAACATCTGCAAACTCGACACCATCTCGGCTGACTATATTCAGCACATCGACCGCCCCAACGGCACCTACGATGTGGAGAAAATCATCGGTCGGCTGAAGGAATTTGGCAACCGCTGCATCATCCAGACGATGTTCATGAAAGGCGAGCACGCAGGACAGTCGGCAGACAACACGGGCGAGGCGTTCGTGCTGCCCTGGCTGAAGACCGTTGGCGAGATACAGCCTCGCGAAGTGATGATTTACACAATTGACCGCGAGACCCCTGCCCACCAGTTGAAAAAGGCCGAACCTGAAGTGCTGGACGCCATCGGCGAACGGGTGCGGCAACTCGGCATCCAATGCAAGGTTGCCTACTAACGAACTGCCACTTGCGAGACCTACAAAATGTAACACTTGTAACACACACAGTGTAACATTTGTAACAGTGACGGTGTAACATTTGTAACACTGGAACTGTTACAAGTGTTACAAAAGCAGAGGAATCAAAGCGGCATTGACACTGAGGCAACAGGGCGACACGAAGCCGCCCACCAGCAAGAGAGAAACAATCCAAACAAACCTGTATAAAACCTGTTGAACATGAAGAACTTAGTATTTCTAACCGGTGCAGGCATGTCGGCCGAAAGCGGCATCAGCACCTTCCGCGACAGTGGCGGCCTTTGGGAACAGTACCCCGTAGAGGCAGTGGCCAGCATTCAGGGCTACGAGCGCGACCCCGAACTCGTGCAGAAGTTCTACAACGAGCGTCGCCAGCAACTCAAAAACGCCGTCCCCAACGAGGGCCACAAACTGGTGGCAAGCCTGGAGGACAGGTTCAACGTGACGGTCGTCACACAGAACGTGGACGACCTGCACGAACGTGCTGGTTCTCAGCACATCATCCACCTGCATGGCGAACTGATGAAGGCAACCTCCAGTCGCAACCCCAACGACCCGAACTGCATCGTGACCCTGCCCGCCGACAACCCCATCATCCGCATGGGTGACAAGGCCAAAGATGGCAGCCAGTTGCGTCCCTTCATCGTGTGGTTTGGCGAAAGTGTGCCCATGATTGAGCCGGCCATTGAGAAAGTGAGTCAGGCAGACATTCTGGTGGTCATCGGCACCTCGCTCAACGTCTATCCGGCAGCCGGATTGCTGAACTTCACCAACGAGCGCTGCAAGATTTACCTCATCGACCCCAAAGACGTGCCTTACAACCCCTCGCTGGGCATCCGCCACATCATGAAAGGAGCCAGCGAAGGCATGAAAGAACTGTGCGAGATGCTGAAGAATGAGTGAGAATATGCTAAATTGCTGTTAAATAGCTCCCAATATAGCATAAAATCCGTTAAAATCGGGCGTTTCACTTCGTAGATGCAAAAATTGTTCGTAATTTTGCACCGTTTTGTATATTGGCTCATTACGAACAATGAAGAAAAAGACCATCACACATACGCTCTGGACAAGCATGGCACTGGCGCTGACGTTGCTCATGTCGTCTTGTTTAGGCAGCAACGACCATACAGATTCCTCACCACAGTGCGCCATCGTGGCATTCTCGGTGGGAAACATCACCAGCAACGTCACCGTCAAAAAATACGACAGCAAGGGAAATGCCACCGACACCATCGTGGCAAGAACCATCCTGGGCTCCGACATCTACTTCAACATCGACCAACTGAATGGATACATCCACGTGGTCGACTCGCTGCCCGACTGGGCCAACATCACGCGTGTGATGCCCTACTTCACCAGTCAAGGCAATGTCTATGCCAAACAGAATGCGGAGGACGATATTTACTACCCGCTCTCATCGGGCAGAGACTCCCTCGACTTCAGCAAGACAGTGGAACTCCTGTGCGTGTCAACCAACGGATTATCGTCCAGAACCTACACGGTGGATCTCTACAAGCACCAAGTCAGCACCGACACGCTCAAATGGACAGAGAAAACGTCCGACCTCGCCATTGCAGGCTCAAGCAAGGTGTTCTATGCGGACGAGAAAGTGTTCGTCTTCTCTCAAAACGCTGAAGGAGAACCGGTTGTGACATTCGCAAACGATGATGACGCAACCACATGGAGCGTGCCCGTCACCATTCCTGTCGACGGTGGCTCCATCACCTACTTCAACAACAAATTCTACGGCCTTGGCGACGATGGATACATCTACACCTCCACCCCTGCCCAACTGGCCGCCACTTGGGAGAAAGCATCCAACCAGACGGTGACACGTCTGTTGGCCGCAGATGCCTATTATCTCTATGCCTACGACGGAGGCGCCATCATCGCGACCAACGACCTCAGCGAATGGGAGCCACAAGGAATGACCGACCTCGACATGCTGCCTGAAAGCAACTGCCACTCGGCATTCTACGCCTCCAACACCAACAGCAGCCTCTGCACGGCGGTGATGGCTGGCCTCTCCAGCAACAACGACAAGAATGGAGTCTCTTGGTACAAAGTGTCATCTCAAGAAGAAAGCCCCAACCAGGATTGGACCTACATACAGGTGACTGCAGACAACCCCTACGGATTGCCACATCTCGCCAACTTCAGCATGACCTACTACAAACGCGCATTATATGCCATCGGAGCAGAATCGGGCAACTACAAATACCTGTACCGCTCAGACGACAACGGCATCACATGGCATCCGCAAACGAAGATGTACCCCGTGCCCAGCAACCTTGATGCAGCCAACGGAGCCGCAAGCATCGCTGCTGTAGGCAAGGAACTCTGGATTATTCAGGAAAACGGCAAAGTATGGCAAGGCTCTATACAATAATAAGCGTTGCCCTCTTCTCCTTCTTCTTTGGGTTAGGAGGCACATCAAGCACAAAAGCCCAAGAACTGGAGTATGCGCTGGAACTGGGCGCCATGGGAGGCCCCGGATTCTACATGGGAGATGCCAATCTGGGCGGATTCTACAAGAACGTGACGATGGCAGGTGGCTTGATGGGGCGCTACAACATGAACCCGCGCATGGCCTTGAAATTCGACATCGGTTACGGCAGCGTGAAAGGAAATGCAGCGACCCAAAAGAACAGATACCCAGCCACCAACGGGCAAAAATGGAAATTCAACAACTCACTCGTCGATGTGGGTTGCCAATATGAGATGAACTTCTGGGGATACGGAATGGGCAACAGCTACAAAGGGCACAAACGCCTAACGCCTTACATCCAGGCAGGCTTGGGATTCACCTACGGCAACAAGGCTTTAACCATGAACATTCCGCTGGGCTTCGGGGTCAAATATAAACTCAAACCCCGACTCAACGTGGGAATAGACTGGACCATGCGCTTCACCATGGGTGACAAACTGGATGGTATCGAGGATCCTTACCGCGTCAAGAGCGGCCTGTTGAAGAACAAGGACAGTTACTCGTGGACGATGATTTTCCTCTCCTACGACCTCTGCCCCAAATACCGCAAGTGCAACAACTGAAACAGGAGCATCTTGCCTCACTAAAAACTTAGCAAAAAAAGAAACACTATGTATAAAGAACAAATAGACATGACTCGTCTGCCACACCATGTGGCCATTATCATGGACGGCAACGGACGTTGGGCGCAAGCGCGCAATAAAGAACGCACTTTCGGCCACCAAGAAGGTGTAGCACGCGTGCGTGACATCATGACTGCCTCGGTGCAACTGGGCATCGACTATTTGACACTTTATACGTTCTCCACTGAGAACTGGAATCGTCCAGCGGCAGAAGTAGCCGCCTTGATGACGCTGTTGCTCAAGAATCTGGAGGAAGAAATCTTTTTGAAGAACGATGCCCGCTTCAAAGTGATTGGCGACATCAAGCGACTGCCACCCGTTGTGCAGGATGCCTGTCGCCAGTTGGAAAAGAAAACAGAAAAAGGCACAAAAACCTGCATGGTGCTTGCCCTGAGCTACTCCTCAAAATGGGAAATCACAGAGGCAACCAGACAAATAGCCCAAAAAGTGAAAGACGGAGAACTGAACGCTGAAGACATCACAGAGGAGACTATCAGCGAGCATCTTACCACCAACTTCATGCCTGAACCAGAACTGATGATTCGCACGGGCGGTGAAGAACGTCTGAGCAACTACCTGCTGTGGCAAAGCGCCTACTCTGAGTTCTACTTCACCCCGACCTACTGGCCCGACTTTGGCGAGGAAGAATTCTGCAAGGCCATCGTGAACTATCAGCATCGTCAACGCCGTTTCGGCAAGACTGGCGAACAAGTAACCGAGAATAAGTAAAGCAATACACGCGAACAAGTAAAGCAATACATTATATATAATATACATGAGGATTTTAAGATTCATCATATTCACTGCCGCATTTCTTCTCTCTTCGCTGGCATGCTTAAGGGCACAGGTGCAAGAGAAGCCCAACATCGTGTATGGCAAGAGTCAGAAATACGAGATTGGAGGAATCGCTGTTGAAAGTGTCAGAAACTACGAAGACTACATACTGATTGGCCTCTCCGGACTCAGCGTGGGAGAAACCATCTCTCTGCCAGGCGACGAGATTACGGAGGCCATCAAACGATATTGGAAACATGGACTCTTTTCAGCCGTAAGAATTGAGGCGGACAGCATTGTAGACGATAAGGTGTACCTGAAAATCTTCCTCACCATGCGTCCACGTGTGTCACAGCTGAACATCAATGGCGTGAAGAAGTCGGAACATGATGATTTGCAAGAGAAAATCGGACTGGTGAAGGGCAACCAACTCACGCCTAACAGAGTTGACCAAGCAAAGATTGTCATCAAGAGATATTTCGACGATAAAGGTTTCAAGAACGCAGAAGTGGAGATTGTGCAGCGCGACGACCCTGCCAATGATGACCAACTCATCGTGGATGTCAACATCGACAAGAAGGAGAAGGTGAAGGTGAACAAGATTCATATCACTGGTAACCAACACATTTCCACCAAGAAATTCCATGGTGGCTTCTTCTCGGGCGGTCTGTTGAAGAAGACCAACGAGAAAGGTTTCAAGAGTCTCTTCAAGGCCAAGAAATTCATCAAAGAGAAGTACGAGGAGGATAAGGAGCGCGTGATTGAGAAGTATAACGAACTGGGATACCGCGATGCTTTCATTGCCTCTGACAGCGTGGTTGACCTCGGCAACAACATGGTGGATGTGTACCTCAACATTGATGAAGGAATCAAATACTATGTGCGCGACATCCACTGGGTGGGTAACTCCATCTACAGCACAGACATGCTCAACCACACTTTGCAGATGAAACGAGGTGATGTCTATAACAAGAAGCACATCCAGAAACGTCTGCACGAGGATGATATGGCCGTGAGCAACCTCTACTTCAACGAGGGATACGTGTTCAACCAAGTCAACGACGTGGAAGTCGATGTAGATGGCGATTCCATCGACCTGGAGATTCGTATCTACGAAGGCATACAGGCAACCATCAACAAAATAAAGATTTACGGTAACACCCGTGTTTATGAGGAAGTTATCCGCCGCGAACTGCTGCTCAAACCTGGCGACCTCTTCAACATGGATGCCTACAAGATGTCTTATCAAGAGATTGCCCAGATGGGACACTTCGACCCAGAGCAGATAGACTTCAAGCCTGTGCCCGACCGTGTGAACGGAACGGTCGATCTCAACCTCGGTCTTGTGCCTAAGGCCAGCGACCAGATTGAGTTCTCACTCGGTTGGGGTCAAACAGGTATCATCGGTAAAGTGGGTTTGAAATTCACGAACTTCTCCATGCGCAACCTCTTTGGCAAGAACCGCAATCACCGAGGCATCATCCCACAAGGCGATGCACAAGAACTGGAAATCAGTGCCTCCACCAATGGTACGTACTACCAGTCATACAGCATCTCATTCCTTGACCCCTGGTTTGGCCGCAAACGCCCGAACCAGTTCTCCGTCAGCGCGTTCTTCTCGCGTCAGACCGACATCAGCAGCAGTTACTACAACAGTGCCTACTACAACAACTACTACTCCATGCTCTATGGCACTGGCAACTACAACAGCAGTTACTATAACAACTACTCCAGTTACTACGACCCCGACAAGTACATCGAACTTCTCGGCCTCAACATCGGTTTCGGAAAGCGACTCACTTGGCCTGACAACAATTTCCGTTTCACGGCATCGCTGGGTTATACACGCTACATGATGAAGGAATGGGAATACTTCATCATCCAGAACGGTAACTGCAACAACATCAACCTAACACTCAACCTGTCCCGTACATCTATCGACAACGGAATGTTCCCACGCAGTGGTTCACAAATCAGCGCATCCGTTTCCTTCACTCCACCCTACTCTCTCTTCGACGGAGTGGACTACAAACACATGGCCACCAACTACTACGATGCCAACTATCAAAGGGACATGAGCCGAAAGTACAGATGGATTGAATACCACAAGTGGAAGTTCAACTCACGCTTCTACATACCACTCGGCAAGAGCCGCAAATGTTTTGTGCTGATGAGCCGCTTTGACTTCGGTTTGCTCGGTCATTACAACAAATACAAAAAGTCACCTTTCGAGACCTTCTATGTCGGTGGTGACGGTATGTCTGGATACTCATCCACCTACTACTCAGAAACCATCGGTTTGAGAGGTTATGACAACGGTGCCCTCACCCAAGGATACAACTATGGCTATGCCTACGACCGCATGACGCTCGAATTGCGTTACCCACTCATGCTCAATGGCTCCACCAACATCTATGGCCTCGCCTTTGCTGAGGCAGGAAATGCCTGGACGGAGATGAAGAAGTTCAACCCCTTCGACATGAAGCGTTCTGCCGGTGTCGGTGTGCGCCTCTTCCTCCCGATGGTCGGCCTGATGGGTATTGACTGGGCATACGGCTTCGATAACATCAACGGCTCCAAGAGTTACAGCGGTGGACAGTTCCACTTCATCCTCGGCCAAGAGTTCTAACCAGCCATGCGCTGAGCGAGATTCTCCTCAGCCCATCCGTTTAAACCTATTAAAACTCCAAAATATGAAAAAGCTTTTATTGACCATGACCGTGCTTTTGGCATCTATCGCTGCCAACGCACAAAAGTATGCTCTCGTCGACATGGAGTATATTCTGAAGAATATCCCGGCCTATGAGCGTGCTAACGAACAACTCAACCAAGTGTCCAGACGTTGGGAAGGTGAAGTGGAAGCATTGCTCAGCGAAGCCGAAGCGCTATACAAGAAGTATCAGTCAGAATCAGTCTTTCTCTCCGATGCCCAGAAAAACAAAGCGGAAGAGGCCATCATGGCTAAAGAGAAAGAGGCCAGCGACCTGAAAAAGAAATACTTCGGCAGCGAAGGCGAACTCTACAAGAAGCGTCAGAGCCTTCTTGCTCCCATCCAAGACGAGATTTACAACGCTGTCAAAGACATCTGCGACCAGAAGGGTTATCAACTGGTGCTTGACCGCGCATCAGGTGGAAGCATCATCTATGCCTCACCCAAAATTGACATTAGCGAAGAAGTGCTTACCAAACTGGGGTATGCCCACTAATCCTCCAAATAGAAAAACCAATTATTAACAAACAAAAGAACAATAACAATGAAGAAATTTATTTTTGCGATGCTCTTGGCGCTGCCAATGACCATGTTCGCACAGAAAATTGGACACGTAGACATTGACGAAGTAGCCAAGGTTATGCCTGAGGTTACTGCACTCCAGACAGAGATTCAAAACCTTCAAAAACAGTTTGACGAGGAATTGGAGCGCAAGAAGAGTGCTTTCCAAACCAAGGCCGAGGCCTATGAGAAGGAAAAGGATGGTCTTTCTGAGGCTCTCCGCTCTTTCCGCGAAGAGGAACTCCGGAAAGACTACGAGGCACTGCAGCAGTTTGACCAGACCTGCTCACAGGAGTTGCAGCGCGTGTCTTCCACTAAGCAGAACGAAATCATGGGCAAGATTCTTGATGCCATCAAGGAAGTGGCTGTAGCAGGTTCTTACACCTACGTTCTCCCTATCAGCGGCATCGCTTATGTAGGCGCTGGAGCCAACGACCTCACCGATCAGGTGAAGGCCAAGGTCAGCAAATAACTTAGGGTTCCACTAACGATTGGCCACAACACCTAAACTGGCCGATTGACTCTTCGTACAATGAAACAAATATCATCTATGAAGAATCTTCTCACATTGATAGCACTGTTTTCTTGCGCCAGCATCCTGCCGGCACAAGAAACAGTGCCAACTGTTTCCACCGCAGCCCCTCAGCAGGTGGTCATCAAGCCCCAGCACTTCGGATATCTCTCCTATGAGGACGTGATGAAAGCCATGCCTGAATATGCTCAGGCCATGAAGAGCCTCACTGAACTCAAGAAGAGTTACGATCAGGAAATGCAACGCGCAGAGCAGGACTTCTCCAAAAAGTTTGCCGAATATATTGACGGACAGCGCTCATTCCCCGAAAACATCATGCTCAAGCGGCAGAAAGAACTGCAACTGCTCATGCAACAAAGCATGCAGTTCAAGCAAGAGGCGCAGGAACTCCTCACCAAAGCCGAGGCAGAACTTATGGAACCTGTCCGCAACCGGCTGAACGAGGCCATTCAAGCCGTGGGCAAAAAGCACAACTATGCCTACGTGCTCAACACTGATGCCAATGCCTACCCCTACATCAGTAGCAACGGCGAGGCTGAGAACTGCACCGACGCGGTGCTCATTCAACTGGGCATCAAGTAAATTCATCGTACAACATGAAGCAGGGTTCCATTGGTGTCTTCGATTCTGGCTATGGCGGTTTGACCATTCTTGATGGCATTCGCCAACGCATGCCTCAATACGACTACATCTATCTTGGCGACAACGCACGCGCACCTTATGGTACGCGTTCTTTTGATGTTGTGTATGAGTTCACCCTGCAAGCCGTCCAAAAACTTTTCGAGTTTGGTTGTCCGCTCGTCATCCTCGGCTGCAACACAGCCTCCGCCAAAGCCCTGCGTTCCATCCAGCAGAACTACCTGCCCGAGCATGCACCCGACCGCCGTGTGCTCGGTGTCATCCGACCGACTGCCGAAGTGGTCGGAGAACTTTCCCACACCCACCACATCGGTGTGCTGGCCACCGAGGGAACCATCCTTTCCCGTTCCTACAATCTGGAGATAGAGAAACTCTATCCCGAAAGCACCATCGTGGGCCAAGCCTGCCCCATGTGGGTGCCTCTGGTCGAGAACAACGAGTTCGACAAACCTGGTGCCGATTACTTCGTCAAGGACTCCATCGACAAACTCCTTGCCCAGGATCCGCTCATCGACACCATCATCCTCGGATGCACCCACTATCCGCTGCTTCTCGACAAAATCCGTCGCTACCTTCCCAGCGGCATCACCATCATTCCCCAAGGTCAATACATCGCCACCAGCCTTGAGGACTATCTTCGTCGCCACTCCAAAATGGACCAGCGGCTCACTCGCGGTGGCACTTGCCAATACTTCACCACCGAATCAGCCACCAAGTTCCGCGAATCTGCCAGCCTCTTCCTCCACGAAGAGGTCACTGCCCAGCACATCACACTCAACTGATTCACCTCTTTCCGATTGCCAAAAACTCTCTTTTCTGGAAAAAGGAGTGTTGCAAAGGGGCTGTAACTGAACTTTTTTGAGAGGAAAAGAAAAATTTCGAGAAAAAGTTTTGGAAGATGGGCTATTTGCATTACCTTTGCAACTCTGAGATTTTCCGCCACCATCCAATGATTGGTGGAAACAAACGGGAGATGCTTTACGATAAAATATATTACTAACCCTTAAACTCTAACATTTATGGCTAAAAAATGGGTATGCCCCGTATGTGGGTATGTGTATGAGGGCGAGAACCCTCCAGAGAAATGTCCTCAGTGCAAAGTTCCAGGATCTAAGTTCAAACTGAAGGAGGAGACCGATGGTTTGCAGTTTGCTTGTGAACACGAACTCGGTGTTGCCAAGGCAATTCCAGAAGGCGAAGAAGGTGCTTTCGTGCTTCAGGGCTTGAAAGACCACTTCGTAGGTGAGTGCTCTGAAGTCGGTATGTATCTGGCCATGAGCCGCCAAGCCGACCGTGAAGGCTATCCAGAAGTGGCAGAGGCGTTCCGTCGCTATGCTTTCGAGGAGGCTGACCACGCTTCTCGCTTTGCAGAACTGCTCGGTGAGATGGTGTGGGACACCAAGACCAACCTGAAGAAGCGCATGGAGGCCGAGGAAGGTGCTTGTGCTGGCAAACTGGAAATTGCGAAGGTGGCTAAGAAGTTGAACCTCGACGCTATCCACGACACGGTGCACGAGATGGCTAAGGACGAAGCACGTCACGGTGCAGGTTTCCAAGGATTGTATAATAGATTCTTTAAATGATTATGAAGAAGTATGTATGCGACACCTGCGGATGGGAGTATGACCCAGAGGTAGGTTATCCAGAAGGTGGCATTGAGCCAGGTACAGCATTTGAAGACCTTCCTGAAGATTTCGAGTGCCCACTTTGTGGTGTAGGTAAAAGCGAATTTTCGGAGGCATAACCTGTGAAAATCAGAAACATCAATCTAGGTGACAAGCCTGTTCTGTTGGCGCCCATGGAGGACGTGACAGATCAGGCTTTTCGCCTTTTGTGCAAAGAGTTCGGGGCAAGCATGGTCTATTCCGAATTTGTGAGTGCCGATGCCCTCATCCGCAACGTGAACCGCTCGCTGGAAAAGATTCGTGTGGACGACCGCGAACGCCCTGTGGCCATCCAGATTTACGGCCGCGATGTGGCGAGCATGGTGGAGGCCGCCAAGATTGTGGAGAGCGAGGCGCACCCCGACATTCTCGACATCAATTTTGGCTGTCCCGTGAAGAAGGTGGCAGGCAAAGGAGCAGGCGCCGGCATGCTGAAGACACCGCAGTTGATGCTCGACATCACCCGCGAGGTGGTCAAGGCTGTCGCCATCCCCGTCACCGTGAAGACACGCCTCGGATGGGACGTCCCTTCACTTTACGAACTTCCATCCGAATGGCATCGTGCCACAGAAGAAAAGACCCCCTTCATCTTAGAGTTGGCCGAGAGGCTGCAAGACTGCGGCATCGAGGCGCTCACCATTCACGGGCGCACACGCAGCCAGATGTATCAGGGTGAAGCCGACTGGACACTCATCGGGCAGGTGAAGGTTTCACCGCGTATTCATATCCCCATCATCGGCAATGGCGACATCTGCACCGCCGAGCAGGCCGCCAAGGCCTTCGAAAACTATGGTGTCGATGCCGTCATGATTGGTCGTGCCACGTTCGGGCAACCGTGGCTCTTCAAGGATGTGCGCACCTATCTCGACACCGGCAGGCACGACGACACCATGACCCTCGACTGGAAGATGGCTGTCCTCAAACGCCAGGTGCAGAAGAGTGTCGAATATTCCCTGCGCGAGGACAATGCCCTGAAGGAGCGCAAGCGCACAGAACTCGGCGGCATCATGCACGTGCGCCGTCATCTCGCCAACAGCCCTCTCTTTAAGGGCATCCCCGATTTCCGCCAAACCCGCATCAAGATTCTTCGTGCCGAAACGCAAGAGGAACTCTTTGCCCTGCTCGACGAGGCAAAGGAACGAATCCTGTGCAAGTGATGGCGAAACGGCACTTCGTGTATCACCTTTTACTCTATTGCAATTCCACATGCAAGGCTACTGAAGCACCTCCAAAACGGTGTGAGTCACACCGAGGGTGGCGGTCTGAGTCACACCGGGGTGGTCGGTGTGAGTCACACCGTCTTTGAGGCAGTGGAACAACCGAAAAGGAGGATACGCCATCGAGGTATGGGTGGCTCTGCGTATCCTTCCTCCGCTCACCTTTTGATGCTGTCGGTTGCATCAAAAGAGAAAAAAGACCTACGAGCCTTGGCCACACCAGAAAAGAAACACAAATCGCCAAAATAAATGGGGTTTATGGTTCACTTCTCCGAAATTTTCGTATCTTTGCACCATCAATCTATACATCTAAGCAATATGGGAAAAGTTTTGATTATTGGTGCAGGAGGCGTTGCCTCGGTGGCTGCACATAAGGTCGCTCAGAACAGCGACGTGTTTACGGACATCATGATTGCCAGCCGCACGGAATCGAAGTGCAAGGCGTTGGCAAAAGCGATTGAAGACAAGGGGCTGGTGCCTGCCGGAAGCATCAAGACAGCGCAGGTGGATGCCGACAATGTGCCCGAACTGGTGGCGCTCTTCAACAGCTACAAGCCCGACCTCGTGATGAACTTGGCACTGCCCTATCAGGACTTGACCATCATGGAGGCTTGCCTGCAGAGCGGTGTGAGCTATCTGGACACGGCGAACTATGAGCCAAAGGACGAGGCGCACTTCGAATACTCCTGGCAATGGGCCTTCAAGGAGCGGTTTGAGCAGGCAGGGCTGACCGCCATCCTCGGCTGCGGCTTCGACCCAGGTGTGACGAGCATCTACACAGCATACGCTGCCAAGCACCACTTCGACGAGATTCAGTATCTCGACATCGTGGATTGCAACGCAGGTGACCACCACAAGGCGTTCGCCACCAACTTCAACCCCGAAATCAACATCCGCGAAATCACCCAGAAGGGACTCTACTGGGAGAACGGGCAGTGGGTGGAGACGGAACCGCTGGAGATTCACAAGCCCCTCACCTATCCCGAGATTGGCCCGAAGGAATCGTACCTGCTGCATCACGAGGAGATTGAGTCGCTGGTGAAGAATTATCCGACCATCAAGCGTGCCCGTTTCTGGATGACCTTCGGCGAGCAATACCTAAAGCATCTGGATGTGATTCAGAACATTGGCATGTCGCGCATCGACGAAATCGAATACACGGCAGAGGCGGCAGACGGCAGCGGCCCTGTGAAGGTGAAGATTGTGCCCTTGCAGTTCCTCAAGGCGGTGCTCCCCAACCCGCAGGAACTGGGCGAGAACTACGAAGGTCAGACCTCCATCGGCTGCCGCATCCGAGGCATCAAGGACGGCAAGGAGCGCACCTACTACGTGTACAACAACTGCTCGCACCGTGCCGCCTACGAAGAGACGGGCATGCAGGGCGTCAGCTACACGACAGGTGTGCCCGCGATGATTGGCGCGAAACTGTTCATGCAGGGCATTTGGAAGCGTGCGGGCGTGTGGAACGTGGAAGAGTTCGACCCCGACCCATTCATGGAGCAGTTGAACACGCAAGGACTTCCCTGGCATGAAATCTTCGACGGAGATTTGGAACTCTGAGCAAATTGAAAAATCTTAAAACTTATATAATTTATGGCAAAGACACTGAAAGAAGACGCTAATTTGACTCCACAGCAGCAGAAAATGAAGGCATTGCAGGCTGCGATGGAAAAAATAGAGAAGAGTTTTGGCAAGGGCGCTATCATGAAGATGGGCGATGAGAACATTGAGCATATCGATGTGATTCCATCGGGTTCCATCGGCTTGAACGCCGCACTGGGTGTGGGTGGCTACCCCAAGGGACGCATCATCGAGATTTTCGGCCCTGAGTCGTCAGGTAAGACCACGTTGGCCATTCACGCCATCGCAGAGTGCCAGAAGGGAGGCGGTGTGGCTGCCTTCATCGATGCAGAGCACGCGTTCGACCGCTTCTATGCAGAGAAGTTGGGTGTGGACATCAACAACCTGCTCATCAGCCAGCCAGACAACGGCGAACAGGCGTTGGAGATTGCCGACCAACTCATCCGTTCGAGTGCGGTGGACATCATCGTGATTGACTCGGTGGCAGCCCTGACACCCAAAGCAGAGATTGAGGGCGACATGGGCGACAGCAAGGTGGGCTTGCATGCCCGTCTGATGAGCCAGGCGCTGCGCAAACTCACAGGCACCATCAACAAGACGAACACCACGTGCATCTTCATCAACCAGTTGCGCGAGAAGATTGGTGTGATGTTCGGCAATCCCGAAACCACCACAGGCGGCAATGCCCTGAAGTTCTACGCCAGTGTGCGCATCGACGTGCGCAAGAGCACACCTATCAAGAACGGCGATGAGATACTGGGCAACCTCACCAAAGTGAAGATTGTGAAGAACAAGGTGGCACCTCCATTCCGCCGCTGTGAGTTCGACATCATGTATGGAGAGGGCATCAGCAAGAGCGGCGAAATCGTCGACCTTGGTGTGGATGCCGGCATCATCCAGAAGAGCGGCAGTTGGTTCAGTTACGAAGGCACCCGTCTGGCACAGGGCCGCGACGCCACGAAGCAACTGATGATTGATAACCCCGAACTGGCTGAAGAAATCGAGAAGAAAATCTTGGCCAAGATCTCTGGCAATGACTTCGTGCCATCTTCGACAGCGGAAGAGAATGAGGATTGACTGGAAACATGAGGTGGAGGATTATCTCTTCATCACTTTCGGACTGCTCCTCTATGCGATTGGGTGGACGGTCTTTCTGTTACCCTACGAAATTCCTTCGGGGGGATTGACAGGTATCTCGGCCTTGATCTACTACACGACAGGCCTGGAAATGCAGGTGTCCTACCTCATTGCCAATGCGCTGCTGCTGATAGGCGCATTGAAGATATTGGGGTTGAAGTTCTGTGTCAAGACCATCTACGCCGTGTTGGTGCTCACCTTCTTTCTGTGGGCGTTACAACGTTTCTTATTGACCAACGCAGGAGAAGGTGTGACCAAACTTCCTCGCTACTTGGGTGAAGATCAAGGCTTCATGGCGGTTATCTTTGGCTCTTCGATTTGTGGCATGGGTTTGGCACAATGTTTTCTGCATCAGGGCAGCACGGGTGGTGTGGACATCATCGCCGCTGTGGTGAACAAATACAAGCACATCAGCCTTGGACGCATGTTGCTCTACCTCGACATATTCATCGTCAGTGCCTCTTATCCACTCCTTCACGACTGGCAACGTTTGGCGTTCGGCTTTGTCGACATGTTTGTGTGCAACATGGTGCTCGACTACGTGATGAACTATGTACAGCAATCCGTTCAGTTCTTCATCATCACCAAGCATCCGCAGGAAATCTACGAGGCCATCAGCAAGGAGATGGATCGTTCTGCCACGCTGCTGCCTGGTACAGGATGTTATAGTGGACAACCTGTCAGTGTGCTGATGGTGGTGGCTAAGAAAAACCAGTCGGTGGCTCTCTTCCGATTGGTTAAGGCTATCGACCCCACAGCCTTCATCTCACAAACAAAGGCAGAAGGAGTGTATGGTGAGGGATTTGCGGAGTTGAAAGGTTAATTAAAGCGGTCGTAGAGATGCTCCCACGTCTCGAGGTCTTGGAGAATCTCATTGACATTGCTGTAGCGGTCTTCCATCTTAGACTTCATGCACTTGGAGGCAATCAATTTCAGGTGGTTGCTGGCGCGTGTGGGGTCTTTCTTCCTCACTTCAATAATCATGCGGATGATTTTGCCAATTTGCCAGATGTCGGTGCGTGGGTCATAGCCCGTTCCGTTCTTCAGTTCTGGCGGCATGTCTGTGTCGATGCAGCAGCCAAGCGGCAAATGGTCGTAAGTGGCTGCTGCAAGACCGTTGTTCAGGAGCACGATGTTGTGCTCCGCATCTGCTTTCACCAGAATGCAGGCGGGAGTGATATCGAGATGGCACATCCCTTTGCTGTGGAGGAATCCGATAGATTTGACCAGTTGCTTCAGCATCCTCAAAGTTGTTTTACGCTTGAAGTAATACTCCGGATCCTGCTTGACGAAGAGGTGGAGCGGAAGGCCAGGAATGAGTTCGCTGATGAGTGCGCCTTCCTCTTCGATATAGTCAATCAGTTTCACCAGATAGGGGCACTCATACATCTTCAGTTGCTGGAAGAGTTCCCATTCCCGCTTCAGCAACTTGTCGCAGTTAGGGTGCTGTTTGACAAAGTCTTTCACCATGCGCCGGAGCACGAGAGACTTCTCGTTCTCCGATTCATCTTCGAGCGAAAGGCGGTAGCACTCATTCACCCGACTACCGTGAAGCATGATTCCGCGGGCTTTGTAGTGCTCATTGCCAATACAAATGTCGGCATGCTTCAGGTTGCCGACACTAAAGGCACTACCCCCTGTGAAGATTTGGAAAAATGACGCCAAGGCATCAGACACCGCAGAGAAGGGGGTCTCATTACGTATAATCTTTGACTTTGCCATATGAAATGATAGGTATTAGGTGGTTGAAGATTTATTTGCCGCGTACAATGCGTTTGATTTCGTTGAGTTTGTTGAGAGCCTCCAGCGGTGTGAGGCTGTTGATGTCGAGATTGAGTATTTCGTCCCGAATCTGGCACAGCACAGGGTCGTCCAGTTGGAAGAAACTGAGTTGCATGCCGCTCTTGCTCACCGTCTGGATGGTTTCTGTCTTCGGACGGCTGATGCCATCGCCTGAGTTGTTGGCTTCGAGTTCTTTCATCACCTGCTCAGCGCGTTTCACCACGCTTGGCACCATTCCCGCAATCTTCGCCACATGGATACCGAACGAATGTTCGCTGCCTCCTGGCACCAGTTTGCGCATGAAGATGACACGCCCGTCTACTTCCTTCACACTTACGTTGAAGTTCTTCACCCTCGGCATCATCTTCTCCATCTCATTCAGTTCGTGATAGTGGGTGGCAAAGAGCGTTCTTGCGTGCGCCTTCGGGTTCTCGTGGATGTACTCCACAATCGACCACGCGATGGAGATACCGTCGTAGGTGGAAGTGCCTCGCCCCAGTTCGTCGAAGAGCACCAACGAGCGGGCGCTCAGGTTGTTCAGGATGCTGGCCGCCTCGTTCATCTCCACCATGAAAGTGGATTCGCCCACCGAGATGTTATCGGAGGCTCCCACACGGGTGAAAATCTTATCGGTCAATCCGATGCGGGCGCTATCGGCAGGCACGAAACTTCCTATCTGCGCCAGAATGGTGATGAGGGCCGTCTGTCGGAGCAATGCCGACTTACCCGCCATGTTGGGACCTGTGAGGATGATGATTTGCTGCTTGTCGGAGTCGAGGTAGAGGTCATTGGCCACATACTCCTCGCCCACCGGCATCTGCCTTTCAATCACGGGGTGACGCCCCTGCTTGATGTCGATGACCATACTCTCGTCCACCACAGGTCGGTTGTATCGGTATTCCTTTGCGGCGATGGCGAATGAGAGGAGGCAATCTATCTTTCCAATCAATGCGGCATCTGTCTGTATCTGCGGGATGTAGTCGGCCGCCGCCACCACCAACTCGCTGAAAAGCCTCATCTCCAGCGAAAGAATCTTCTCTTCCGCTCCCAGAATCTTCTCTTCGTATTCCTTCAGTTCTTGGGTGATGTAGCGCTCCGCCTGGGTCAAGGTCTGCTTGCGAATCCAATCTTGCGGCACCATATCCTTGTAGGTGTTGCGCACTTCCATATAGTAGCCAAACACGTTGTTGAAGCCGATTTTCAGGCTCTGTATGCCCGTGGCTTCTGCCTCACGTTGCTGGATTTGCAGGAGATAGTCCTTGCCTGAATAGGCGATTTGCCGCAGTTCATCGAGTTCGGCATTCACACCGTTGGCGATGACGTTGCCCTTGTTCACCAGAATAGGCGGCGAGGGGTTCAACTCCTTTCTGATGCGGTCGCGCAGAGGGATGCAGGCATCCAACTGCTCGCCCAGGCGCTGCAGGCTCTCGCTGTCGGTGGCCTGGCAGAGGTTCTTGATGGGTTCTATCGCATCCAGCGCCAACATCAACTGCACCATCTCGCGGGGGTTCACTCTGCCCACCGCCACCTTGCTGGCGATGCGCTCCAAGTCGCCTATCTGATGCAGCAATTCTTCGATGCCGTCGCGCAGTTCGGGTTCGCGGAAGAAGTGCTCCACCACGTTTTGGCGTTCCACGATGGGCTTGATTTCCTTCAGGGGGAACACTAACCATCTTCGCAGCAGACGCGCGCCCATCGGGCTAATCGTCTTGTCGAGAACTGACAAGAGGCTGTTGCCGCCTTCGTTCATCGAGCCGAGGAGTTCCAGGCTCCTCACCGTGAACTTATCCATCCTCACATAGCGGTTTTCCTCTATCTGACGGATGTTGCGGATGTGCGAGATGTGTGTGTGCAGGGTCTGTTCCAGATAGAAGAGCACGGCTCCAGCGGCCACAACACCATTTTTGAGATGCTCCACACCGTATCCCTTCAGGTTCTTGGTGCCGAAGTGTGCCAAGAGTTTCTTCCGTGCCGCATCGTCGGTGTAAATCCAGTCGTCCAGTTCGTAGGTGAAGAACTTGCTGCCGAAGTTGCCTTCGAACATGGGGCGTTTGCCGCGCTCGAAGAGCACCTCCTTGGGAGAGAAGTTGGTGAGGAGCTTGTCCACATAGTCGGTTGTCCCCTCGGCACAGAGAAATTCGCCCGTCGAGATGTCGAGCAATGCCACACCACAGGCCGACTTGCCAAAGTGGACGGAAGCCAGGAAGTTGTTCTCCTTGGTGTTCAGCACGTTGTCAGTCAGCGCCACACCTGGGGTCACCAACTCCGTGATACCGCGCTTCACCAACTTCTTCGTCAGTTTCGGGTCCTCCAGTTGGTCGCAGATGGCCACACGCTTGCCTGCCCGGATGAGTTTGGGCAGATACGAATCCAGCGCATGATAGGGGAAGCCCGCCATAGCCGTTCCGCTGGCCGAGGTGCCCGCCACACTGCTCCGCTTCGTCAGCGTGATGCCCAGAATCTCAGCCGCCACACTGGCATCCTCGTTGTATGTCTCATAGAAGTCACCGCAACGAAACAGCAGCAAGGCATCGGGGTGCTTTGCCTTGAAATCGTAAAACTGTTTCATCATCGGGGTGAGTTCTTCCTTCTTCGCCATATTCTGTTGTCAATTCATTTGCCTACAAAGGTAACACTTTTTCTTCCATCTCACCAAATGCACGGACAGGTTTTTATAGGATAATTGAAAAGTCTCCCGTGTTCTGTGAATGCGGGAGACTTTTTTTTGTAACATGCACATCCGCATCCGAGCCGTGTATCCATCAGCATCGGATGCGTTGTTAATCGTTAATTGTTCATTTACTCACAGTTTCATCCCCTTTAGTGGTCGGGAGGCTCAAACGCCAGCGCATAGCCTTTCCGGATGTCCTCCCTCTTGATGAGGTGGGCATACTTGTTGCCGTTCTCCACCAGCACCATCGCTCGGGCGAGTTCGCACGCCCAGTAGGTGTCCTCCTCGTCGAGGCTGCCGATGTTCAGGATGAAGTGGGGCGGCACACCCATCTCCTTGCACACCCGGTCGATGTACGCCTGCGTGTGGTTCTCATTCTCAGGTGCCCACCGCTCGATGATGGTGCGCACGGAGTAACGTTTGTACTTCACTCGATATGTCCTCAGCAGTAGGAAGGCGGCTCTGTAGCCCCATTCCATTGCCTTGAACTGTACGAAGGCGCGGTCAGTCTGCACCTCTTCCATTCCCTTCCACTGATCCTTGCTTCTGCGGATGTTCAGCGGATTGTTGTTTCTGATTCCTCTTGGTAGCATGATAATGTATAATTTATAATGTATAATACCATTCGGCTAGGAAACCTTAGCCAAACCTTAACCACTATCCGGACGGTTGTTATCGTTATGGTTATCGTTAAGGTTATTATTAACTGTAACAACTGTAACAACTGTAACGCTACACTCTCGCCTTAGTTCGTTTATATTCCTCCGTCTTGCAATAGCAGCTGGAAGTGTTGTCAAAGAAGATATACCCTCTCTTTGCCCAGACACGCAGGGTGCTTTCACCGTCACCGCCTCGCCCTTGCTGCTGCCGCATCAGACGATACTGCTCCTTCGAGAACTCGTCGGGCAACAGCTCCAGCAGGTTTTGTGGCCCCGACTGACGCTGAATCTCCACTTCCTCGCGCAGTTCCTTCTCCAGTTGCTGACCGAAGTAGAGCATCTTGCACCAGAGGTTGTACTGCTGGCTCCAGCGGACGAACTCGGCTATCTCCTTCGACCATTTGTAGTCGTGCGCCACATAGAGCACCATCCCTTTCAGCCAGGCAATCACGTTGGCGCGATAAGAGAGCACCCTGTACGCTTCCGAGTCGTAGAGCTTGGCCGCATCGCCGTTCTCCTTCTTCATCTCGAGCGACAGACGTTTGGCCTGTGGGCACTCTATCAAGCCGCTGGCAGCCTCCAGACGGTCGATGTAGGGCTTCAGCTCATTCGCGAACTGATGGTCGTAGATGCCCAAGATAGGAGCCGTGTCATCGTCATCATCCGCCTTGATAATGGTCGAGACATCCAGTCGGCTCACGGTTCCGTCGTTCACCATCTTGAAGAAGAACTTGCGGGCATTGGGAGGGGTGGTCGAGGCGTTGAAGTTCCATCTTAGGGGGGCGATTCCTGATACCGAATCCGCTCCCACACGCTCCTGACCGGCATCGGAGTTGTCAAATGCCTTGCGAATCAGCAAGCCCACTTCATCTACCGTTCCCTTCGAGGTCACCTTCTTCAAGCCCTCAATCTCATCGACAATCGTGTAGATGAAACGCTGGCCGTTGTTGTGGGCATCGATGATGCGCTGGTTGAAGACCGCATCTGTCAGGTTGTCAATGAGCATCTGGATGCAGATGTCTGTCGGACGCGGGTCTTTCTTCTGCTTCGCTCCCGGATTCTTCTGCTTCCAATCGGCCTCACGCTGGCGGTTGGGGATGTCGCGCTGCTTGATGTCCTCCATGATGTACTCGATAGGCTTCTTGATGGTGCCCTTGCCGATGCTCTGACGGCCAATCAGCACGTTCATGAAGGTTGCCTCATGCTCCACGTTGTCCCAGTAGCGGAACTTCACTCCGTGCAGGTGGGCACCCAACGCTGGGAACACCGCATTCGCCACAGCAGGCTTGTAGAACCAGGGCACGTTCTTCGTCAACAACTTTACAAGTGGCGGCAACTTCTTCGGCATCGGAGGAGGTGTAGTCAGCGTGCCGCCACAAGCCTTCACCGCAGCGGTCGATTTCAGCGCGGCCAGCACCTGCTTCAGTCGGAAAGGCATCCCCTTCTTCGGCTCCTTCAGCGCATTCTCGATGGTCTTGCGCCACTCAAGGTCAAGACCCTCTCCCCGCTCCCCCGTAATGGGGAGAGCCTCGCTGCGCTCGTGTTCCGGCAGCCAGTAGTTCGGGATGATCTGCATCATCTTCTCCAGCGAATATCCGCAGATGCTGCGGAGCGTCACAGCCAGCTCGAACGTCAGCACGTTCCTGTCGCCATCCACAGGCTCCTTTCCGTCGTTGAACAGCTCCCAATACTTCGCCACGATGTCCGAAAAGAGAATCCCGTTGTAGTAAAGACCCTCTCTGTCCTGACGGACTTGCCCGTCCTCAGCAAGAGCACTTGCCTCGGTCGCTCCCGACGTAGAGACATTTAGTCTCTCCGTTTCTCGGTCGCTACCCCCATAATGGGGAGAACCATCCGGCTTGTTTCCTAATGACAAAGACCCCGCATGGTCTCCCTCCCCATTACGGGGGAGGGCTGGGGAGAGGGTCTCTTTCTTCTCAAATATCTCATCGTCGAGATAAATCAGTTCCGTCTCCGTCGTCGTGAAGAACACCCGCGTGATGTCCTTCGCGCCTTTGTCGAACTCCACCTCCAGCACCTCGCTTGCCCACTTCAGGTTCTCCTCCTGATTCAACTCAGGTTTACGCTTGAACACCAGGTGATACCCCTGCTTTCGTGCGCTCTCCTCCAGCATCAGCAAGCCCAGTTCGTCTTTCTTGCTGAGGATGCGTTCCTTCAGCGCTGGCATCTCCTCGGGTTTGATGTGGTCGATGTCCATGCCTACGCTGGTGCTCATCTTGGTGCAGCCCTTCAGGTGGCCATCCTCATTAGGCAAGCACGAGTAGTTCATCTGCACCAGACGGCTCTTCGCCTTCTCGTCACCCTCACGAACAGCCTTCAGCGTCTCCTTCTGCTGAGCACTTCCACGCAGAGCCAGATACTGCTCACGTGTGTGGACAGGGCGCATCATTTTCGCCCCGTCCTTATAATAAATCATGTGTACGCTCATCGTCTTTAACCTTTAACCGTTAAACTCTAAACTGTCAATCACTTTCCTCGCAATCGCCTTCGCCTGTCTCACCAGCAGCTCCGGCAGTTCCTCCTCGCGACCCTCATCCAGCGTGAACACGAAGTAGTATTTCCCGTTCATTCCCAGGCTGAGCGAGCTGTTGTCCTCTCGGAAGATGGGCGTGTTGCGGAATCGCTTCGGCAGTTCCGTGATGTACACGTTGCCGTCGCGCATAATCTGCACCTTGCACTTGCCGGAGAAAGCCTCCATCTGCACGTTCTCGCAGCACACAAAGTCGCTCGTGTGAAGTCCGTTTTCCAACTTGGCGAAAGTCATCGTTCCTTCCACCGTTACCTCTCTCTGAATTGTCTTGTTGCTTAAATACTTTTTCATAATTGTGAGTTGTTTTGTGAGGAGAAGTTTGGAATTGCTGGCCAGCTTATTCACGTGAAAAATTCCTCACTTCAACTCAGGTTGAATAATTAAAAGTTCATATATATGGAGCCGTATTGGCTTTCATATTCTGCTCGAATGTCCATCACATCGCGTCCTTCCTCCACACCCTCTTTCATCTCTCTCTCGCGAATCTGCAAGAGGAACAGCTGGTACTCTCTCCGCTTGATTTGCCCCACCGACTTGCGCACCTCCATCATTTGTTGGCTCATCTTCCAACATTTGCAGCAGTCGCACGGACTTACATCCTTTTTCAACTTCGTACAGCATCGCTTCGTCTGCAACCTTGTCTCAACTTTCCATTCGCACGAGGCGCAGCACTTCTTGATTCGCACCCCGAAATCGTTCAATGTAAACTTAGCTTTCTTCATCTTGTTTTTTACTTTAAACTTTAACCTTTAAACTTTAACCTTTATCGAGGTTTTCGTTTGCAAAGGTACGGACATAAAAAAGCCCGATGAAGAAAATCCTCATCGGGTGAAAGTTTGTGAAAGTTTGGGTGAAAGTTTTACCCCTTCAACCGCCCTTGGTGAAAGTTTTGCCTAAAATTGCCTCATTTTGGTGAAAGTTTGTGAAAGTTTTTGCCCCAAACTTTCACTTTTAGCCTAAAACTTTCACCGCATCAATAAAATCTCCGTTTTTCGGGCTATTTCCTTGTATTGCTTAAAGCGAGTGCCCTTCACGGGTGCATCTTTCTCGTCCCACAGCACCACCGACCTCGCGAAGCTATCCACCTCCATGCGCTGCAAGTCTTTCGTCACAGGCAAATGCCCATGATTCGGCACTTCCTCCCTCACCATCTGGCAGAAGCCGTCAATGTCGCCATCATCCACCACGCTCAAGTCCACCATCATCTTATACACCGCAAACCACAATCGGCTCACCTCAATCTCCCCTGCAATCTCCCTAATGGTTCTCCTCACCTTCCATTCAGGCACCGCCTCATTCTTCCTTCTCTCCTCCTTCTCCTTGCTCACCAGTCGTCGGAGGTTGCGAGTCGGCACACGAAGTTCAGCCCTCATCACAAACGCCACCACACCATACACCTGCACATTCTCCTGCTCCTCCAACAAGATAGGATGATACTCATCCTCCTTCTCCTTATTTTGAGCCACCAGCCAATGCTTCCCCTCATCGTCCTCATAGAAGCACTTCACCGTGTAGCAATCGTCAATCCTCGCCACCACGATGTCACCATCGTGAAACCGCTGCGTCATCAGTACCAGCACCCTGTCACCATCGCTGATGCCAGCATCCACCATCGAATCCCCGTTCACGTCCACAATCATGGCAGGATTCGACACCAACATCTTCCTCGGCAACGACATCATCTCCACAAACGCCTCTTCTGCCCAGTTCTCCGTAGGCAAGCCAGCTCTCACCGATGTCTCAAAACAAGGCACCTCCGTATCACACAACTGAGGGTTCGCCCCAGCTCCTTGCAGAAACTCAAATATCTCCTTCAGTTCTTTCTCATCCATAATTGTTTATATCATTATCTTTTTAATCATTTATCATGATTGTAATCTGTCTTAGTGGTTTTCTTGTTCAACAGGCACGGGGTTACATGAGTTACTGATAAACAAAACACTTAGCAAAAGGCAAAGACATTCTTGTCATATTACCATTCTTTTATGTTGCTTATTCTTTCTATTTCATTCTCCATCTCATCTGGTAGTCTGTGAAAGAAATCGAAGCCTGTAATCCCTTCCACTTCATCCACTGAATATACATACTCTTTCATTGCATGGTGTGTTCCGTTGTTTGGGTAAATAAAGCCTAATGCTTTAGGGTTCTTACCTAAACGCAAAACCACCTTAAAGAAAGCATCAGGTATGCCAATCTTGTTCTTACCCATTGTTTTAGATACACCGTTCTCGAAAATTGGACCAGCAACTATATAAATATCGCCATATTGTCTTGCCCATCCTCGGCAACGATTTTCGAGCTCGGCCCAATCGCCGCCATTCAAATTTCCGTCTTGTGGGCACATGTTGGTAAGCAAAAAGGACTGGTTTATCACTTCCTTGCTCCATTTACTGTCAGCGGCAGGGCACATATGGCCATGTTCGATAAGAGCAGGATGTTCCATCCAGTCACTGTGTTCCTGACGTGGCTTTGAAGCCTGCAAGTCCTCGATATAATCACCACGAACTATGTCAGGGTTGAATGGTGAAATTCCAATTGCATTTCCTCGATTATCCATATAAGGAACGCCAGACCTGTGATATGGACCATCTGTATGTTCTTTTGTCAGATGCCATGCTACCCAGTTTGGACATTTTGTTTGTTTGTTATACGACGTAGTATAACCTATTCGTTTGAGAATCTGTTCAGAGGTAGCCCTTATGGTACGTGGAATTTCAATTGCCGTAGTGTCAAAAGATGGTGAATGTATAGAAGGCTCAGGCTCGACATTATCGGGGGCAGCAGTAACAGAATCTTCAATATTTAATAACATTGAAGCATCGGCAGATTCATGTGTAGGTTCTTCAGATGATTCTATAGGTGTGAGAAATTGATCAGGACTTTCCATATCATCAACAGAGTCATCCGCTTGGTTCATTGCCAATGCTATAACAAAGATGACAATGATAAAGACTGAAAATCCAATTATGTAATTTCTCATACTTCCAAGGATACAATTATTTTACATGAAAACGCATGTATTTCTTGATTAGATTGCTCTGACCGGCTACATCTATTGGTTTGTCGTTACGCAGGTCAAAATGCGCACGAATTGTCTTTCCAATAGTTGGGTTGATATCCTTATACTGATTCTTCAGCGCAATATAGTCCAAAAATAGACTTTCATTAAACTCAATAAGTTGGAAGATGTCGAGCGTAATATCGGGATGAACTGTTCCGCCCTTTTCAAGATAAAGTGCAATTGCAGACTCTGTAAATTCTTTGATATTCATAACGATCATTATCTACATTTTAATGATATTTATTATACAATAACCACTTACGATTATACGTAAAATTAGGAATATATATAACTTTTATATTCAATGTTCTATTTACATTCATCGTTTCTGATTGAGAGTATTTCTTTGAATCTTCTCAGCGTATTCCCTCCACCGTCCTTCCATTCTTCCAATCCGTTCGCTTTACGACCTAAAACATAGAAGGCAGCTTTACTAGGTGAATCACATTCGACATCACGTATCAGAGTAAATACTCCATCCAACACCCTACAGTTCTTTAAGATTAGGACACGCCTTTCACTCGCTTCTACTGTATATATCAAATCTCTTGAGGATGTGGTCGCCAATTGGCTTCCTTCTTTCAGGACGAACACTTTATTTGATTGATCGTAAAATCCTGAAGCTTGGCATCTGTTACCATTTTCCATCTCATATTTTATATAGAAAGGGGTGGCTTCATTTTTTTTCTTGACAGGAGACTGAACCGGCGATTTATCAATACTAGAAAAAAAGTTCTGCTGTTTGTCACCCGTTTTTTTGTCAGAGAAATGTTCTGGATAAAAGTCTTTCAGCCCTTTACCGTTTTCATCTTCCCATTCAACATATGATGAGTCTTCCCCTAAAACATAAGAAGCGGCAGCTGAAGCCGATCTACACTTCGCGTCTCTGTTCACATTATAGTACAAGCGTGATTTTGTGCAAACAGTAGCAATGAGCCTAGCCCTCGCTTTCCCTGAAGGCGATTCTTCATATTCCTTATTTGCATTTAGTGCAATGAAGCTATCTTTGCAAATATAGAAATAGCCATTTTCAGGGTTGAAATAGCCGGACGCATCACACACTCTTTTCACTTTGATGTAGAATAAGTGTTTATCCAATGCAACTGGCTTTTTTGATAATTGTGGTGTATGGTTATCATTCTCCGGCTCAATGACCTCCTCTGGCACCAGAATAGGTTTAGCGACCAGTTCCGAGTAGTATTCGAGAAGCCCTTTACCTCTTCGGTCAACCCATTCATCAAGCCCAGCTTTGTGACCTAGGACAAATGATGCCGCATCACCTGGAGAGATAAATGAAATAGAAGTGGAAATATACCTATTCACTCCATCCATATTTCTATTACCCCTTCTTACAGAAGGTAATGGCACCCCTTTAGATGCATGCGTTACAATATAGCTATACGGCATTACAATAAAGGCTTTTGTCTGTTTTATGTAATAACCAACAGCATTACAGAATTCTGGTTTACCTTTTACAGACTGTTTTATAAAAAATAGATGTTTATGTGCAGCCGTTTCTTGATCTATTAATTCACCTCTTCTGAAATCAATATAATCAATTAGTTCAATGTCAGAGAAGGGAAGCTTTCTTTTCTTCAAAGAATTATAAGGCTGAGACATAATGTATTCGCGAAGACTATCATAATCCTCGCTTTCGTCGAAAAGACTTTTCCGTACAGTAGGAGGTACCAGCTTTTCGTACTCTTCATTTATGTCTAGCTTATTTTCTTCCTTCATTATTTTCTTTTCCCTTGTATCTTGTCTATTTTCTCCTTCGTTACATCAATGTTGCCGATAACAGGAACAATATGAATCAGGAAACGTTGATTTTTACTTTCCTCCGCAATCCATTGCTCTCTTTCTTCTGAGGTAATTGGATTTAGTATCGAAGGTGAAACTCTTGGAACTCCATCTTCACCACTTCCCGAAATAATCAGTTCACATCTTGGAATAGAGGAAATATCAATTCCGTTATCTTTCCAGAACTTATTCAAGAATTGTGCCCGTAAGTAGGATAGGGTATAGTTGTTATGATAATCATCTGTATCGTATCTGACTCTTGAAGATTGTCCTTCAATGACAACAAGAAATTTGATATTGTTTTTGATGGAATCAGATGCTTCAAGACTCATAATCGTTTTTTTGATGATACGTCCAGCCTCTAGAATGCTATCTCGCTTGTTGCTAGCTTTCTCCTGATCTATTAAGTCGAGCTTTAATTTGTCTATTTGATATTCCTTTTGCTGATACTCAACATCAACAGTGAACAAATGCTTCAAATATTGTTCATTGTACCCGAAATACTTTGTCGAGTCAATCGAGCCGACAGTCGAATAGACATTTATTATATCCTCGTATTCATTTACCAAAAGCTGCAATTGTTTCTCTTTGATTTTGAAACGGCTGAACGATACAGCAAACAAGATGAGTGTTATGGCAAACAAAGTTGTCATAATATCCACATAACTTGGCCAAAATGAGTTGTTTTTCTTTCCGTCCATGAGCTTAAATTACGTTTACCAACGGAACCAACCGCCTTTCTTTGGTGTTTCAGTAGGAGGATTTTCAGGTTTTTTTTCTGTACCCGCCTTTGGAGGAATTGGAGGAGGTGGAGGTAAAGGAGAATTTTGTCTCTCCGTTACCAAATCTTTAATTTGTCTCTCGAGACGGTCTACTTGACCTTTTAATATTATGTTGTCACCTTTCAGCTTTCTTACCTCATCTGTGTTTGACGAGCCACTACCAAAGATACTGCCGAGACCTCCCTTAGATTCCGTAATCTGAATTTTTGCTATTTCCGCCTGAATGTCGCGAAGCTTCTTGCTGAGATCATCCGCTTTAACAGGGTCTTTGGTCAAATTCTTTAACTGCTCTACGATTTCATTTAACTTACGCAGATTCGAGAAATCCTTATGAATTTCCTCGACATTGAGGTGCATTTGCATCTGCTCAATAAACTGGGCATGTTGGGCTTTGATTTCCTTCGTTTGCTCTTTAAGCATCTCTTCGAAGCCAGCAGTTTGTCCTTCAATTGCCTCTTTATGGCGAGTATTCATCTCATTGAGGACCTTGGTTTGTTCCTCAAAGACATCGCTCAGTTTTCCATCAGCAATTTCGAAGTACTTCAAAGCTATCTTATCTTTTTTACGGATAGCATTCACTTGCTCGCGGATAGCCTCAATTACATCATTACCCAGTATCTGTCTGTTGGCCAGACTTGCACCGACTTTGTTGACACTCTCTTCAAAAGTTTTAATGCGGTCAAGAATTTGATTAATTCTGACAGCCAGCTCACGTGGAATCTTCAACGCATCAGAGTATGAATTCTGAAGGTTGATTGCTTCCTGAGCAGCAGCCAACATCATGCGGCGCGCTTCTTCAAACTTATCGAGAGACTTGGTGATACTAACAAAGTGGTCTGCCGCCTCGATATATTTATCCATTCCTCGAACCAATTCGCCGCTTTTGAGGGTAGAGAGGAGCTGATGTTGTAAGCTGATGTTTTGGTTAATCTTATCCATGTTATTTCCCATAACTTCAACAGCCTCGGCGACGGCTTGTACATTTGTTTCAAAGCTTTCGCCAAATGCTCTAGTACAAGCATCAAATGTCGTTTGGAATCGAGTGATAACTCTATCAAAAGCCGGTTCGAATTTATCAACTGTTTCATGCAATTTGGTAATGGCCAATACCATGCTTACGTCCAAGGAAGGCATTAGCTCTGTCTGTACAAAATCGTAGAAGGCATTTTTGTCTTCTTCAATGTTTTTACGAGAATCACCAGCTAATGCATTGTTGATAGTCGTAAGGAGCAGACCAATTAAACTTGTGGACATTGAAACAAGGACACCGAACAGAAGGTTTTTGATTGACTCATCTGTAATGTCACCTGCACCATCAAATCCACTAATAAACATGAGTATTCCCAAAAACACACCAGCGAAAGTTCCCATTAAGCCGCAGTATGTAGGGAATGCCATTTTCGCCACAGATTGGTCGTAACGCATATTTAATTTTCGTTCGACCTTGTTTTGAATAACTGCGAAGTCAGTCGTACCTTTCGTTTTAGCAACATAATGGTTAATTTCTGCAATAAGATTATTCAAGTCGGACTCATTTTCTCCAACTTGTTTCAGTTGCGTAACGTTTTCACCATTCACTATTGTGTTATACGTGGCATACTCTTCTTTCTTCTTGAAGAAGTTGTTGAAGAGATTCCGATATTTTCTGGTTTCATTAAAGTATTTAAATTGAAAATAAATAAAAATACAAAAAACGATTCCAGAAATTAATATAGTACTTTCGAAAGAATTCATACCTATATCTTAGTCATATTAAAGATTTTGTTAATGACTGGAAGGAAGAACACAGAGTCCTTATATGGAACTTCATCCGCATACTTTTCTTTCACCTGCGTTTTATAGTACACTGATAGCGGTGTTCCCATGTCTTCCTCTGCTGCAGAGACATATTTTGCTGTATTAGCCATGTAGTCAATGATATTCTCCTGCTTCAGCATATCCAGAACATCTTTATAGAGAGAAGCCAAATCTTTGTACTTTACCAAAAGAGCATCTTTCAGATCTTCAAAGTTCGTGTTGATATCACCAACTTTTTCATACTCCTTAGACTTGTCGCCTTGATAAACAACATCACGGACAGCTGCATCATTGGGGTTGCGATACAAGCCGCCATAGCAAGTAGATTCTTTTCTTTCTTCAGGAAGTTTGATGTTTACATTGTGTTCTCCACCAAACACCTTGTTGAATACTAAATCAATGATGTTCTTCAATGCTGAAATTTCAGTCGATATGAAGCTATCAATGTATTTACTACCATTACCGCTGAACACAATAGTTCTAGGTGCGGCTAATCCATTTTCTTTGTACATGGAAGCCATGTAGAAGAGTATGGATGTAAGATGGTAGATAAATACAGGTTTGAAGTCATTGCTCAGGAAACGAGTTATTTGACAATGCTTCTCATTGGTAAGCCAGAAATTGATAATGTCCTTTGTCTTCATCGCGTCAACATGTTTGAAGCACTCATTGAGGTCTTCAAGATCAGGTCGATTGAAGCGAAGGTTGTCAGCATATTTGAGGTATATACCGTTCTCTTTGACATTTGCGAAGTCATTGAATCCATTTTCCCAAAGTACATCACAACCAAAATGAACAGAATTTGCTATCTGAGGGATGTTGTCCTTGAAGTAGACAAAGTCAGTAGAACCGCCACCAATATCAATAACAGATACCGCGTCAGAGTCTGCGATGTAGTCCATTTTCTTGTAGTAATAATATGGGGCTTCAGACTCTGAGAATCTACGAATTTGTGTATTCGGAATGAAAAGGATGTTAACTGGTTCACTATTCCAAATGCGCTGGTAGATTTCTCTAGTCTGTCCCATGAAACTCAAAGGACTAAACCATACGAGGCGAGTTCGGTCAAGGTCGCCATCTCTTTGTAAGATGTCGCATTTGATGATGAGTAGCAGTTCTCGTACGAATATACGAAGCATATCCTCGTCTTTATCCCATTTGATGTCAGTCATCACATCTTGATCATCATTCGCCATAATCTTCTCGTAGAAGAACGCAATATTATGATTGTCAAACAGCTTTGGCTCCTTTGACTTGTCATGGATACCACAGAGAGCTGTGCGTATGGGGAACTTATAGTCTGTTCCATCGATGAGTGCTGGAACAAATTCGGTTTTAATCTTGTTCTTAGCTTTCGGAAAGATAGAATCCTCGATTCGGCGAGCATAAGAGTATTGTTTATCTTCAGGAACCTCATGCATGAAACTTACCATAGGACGATCCATCTTGAAGAGTTCTGGCTTCTTGCTTAAATCAGGGTTCCCGTCGCTATCATTTTTGCATCGCGAGATAAAGGTATTCGAAGTTCCAAGGTCGATGGCATAAGTGAAAGTAACATTTGTAGCTTTACTCTTCTGCCATATTGGTATAAGCAAACCAGTGTCGTTCAATACCTTTACTTCAAGGACATTGAATGAAGTATTGAATAGCTCATAGAATTTCGTACCACTTTCTTCTTCGTCAGTTTTTTGTTGAGAGCGAACTACGGCAGGCTCAACGCCATATTGTGCATCGTGCTCAGGCAAAACCTCTTTAATAGGAATCAAATCTGTACCATTTTTTTTGAAGAACGAAAGTGAAATCTCATCAATATTGAAGATGGGCGCCTCCGGATCTTCGTCTGCTCCAACAACTAATATCTTAAAGTAGTTATTCTCCTGTTCTTTATGCGATAGGATATTTGGGAAAATACCCAGGTCGAAACTGATGCTTGCAGCTTGCAGATCGACAATACGGCCTTGTTCTAGAATAGGGTCTTTAGCGTATTCCTTTACATATTCTTTACCATTATAGTACAAGAATACCTTGACGGAGTTTCTGCCGATATGTGCATCCGAAGCGATTTCTGTACTATCGAAGAGCGACATAACCTCTGGCTTAAATGGGAGCAAGTAGTCGTAATCACGATCCTTGCTATCATTTTTAAATTTCATACCAGCAAAGTTTTCAGAAGAGATGCGATATGGAACACGAATCATCGTATCAGTGAAGAAACTCATGATGTCAACATCGGCAGAGGATTTAATGGAGAGTCCATTGATAACGAGGTTATCGTTTTGATCAGACTTTACATCCTCAAGTTTGAGTGTGTAATCATTGCGAATATCCTTGTCATTTTGAAAACTGCGGATATATTCCTTTATAGCCTTGTATCTTTCATCAACATTATCAGAACCAAATAGTTCATTATACATGTAGTTCTTAAAGTCCGCATCGCGCTCTTCAAACAATTTTGGCTCACGGAAATATTCGCCACCTGATTTTCTACGAATATGCAGATCGTCATATTGTTTACCAGCAAACTTCAGCTTCACACTTCCATTCTCCTTAATCTTGGCTTTATCCATGTCGGGCGGTGTAACAAAACCAGTAATAGGAGAACTACATGCCAAAAGTTTCTCTTTACCATTTTCAGTAAAGATGAGGAAATAGAGTTTGTCCTCCACAATGTCCGATTTGTAATAGTCGTTGATAGAATTATACAAGACGGGCATGTTCTTCTTGATGGATTTAACATTTTCACTAAATGACCATTCACGAAGCTCTATCTTTTCTCCACTCTTCCAAGTGTTATTTCTATGGTATGTGAGATTGAATAACAATTCGTAGACATCTAATATGTCTGATACCATTTGTTTGTAGGCAAAGCCTGCTTCTTTTCTAGATTCTTTATGCTCTTCTTTAACTCTTCTGAATGCTTCACGAGCTACAAAGAAACGTGCAAAAGGCGTTGGAAGTGAATTCAGAGCACCGCTGTTATCAGTTTTTTGCTCCATCACTTTGTCAAGATGATCTGCAGTTAATGCGACATCTTCTTTTGTCCATGAGGTGCTTGATGTACCTCTATCGACTATGCTAAGGTCTATGCGTGCCATATCTTATTTCAGAATTTTCTTTGTATAGTAATCGATTGCCTCATGTGCAAATTGCAGGAAAAACCTGAATTTGTTATCATGGTCTTTAGATTTATTCGCATTGCTTGTCTGAATCATCTTCAGCAAGTAATATGAGTCGTCTTTGGCATCCAAGGAAACATTCTTAACCCATCCTTCCATCTTCTTCAGGTTGTCGGTATTCAATGGCGCAAATGCTCGTTTGTTCGTAGATAATTCCTGGTACCATTTGTTATATATTTCAGTGAATCGAACAAGTGCCTTGAAGGCAGCATCTTTGTAGAAGTCGTCATTAAATCCTCTATTCTTTTTTAGAGGGAAATAATTTTCATTTGGAAGTATGTCAATTAATGCACCCAGCAATTTATAGTCAGCCACACGCTTAACAATTTCTTTATACCCTGAACCAAGAGAAACTAAATCAAGCGAATTCTGTGCGTTTTCAATTGCGCGTGTCAGGAACTGTTGTGTCTCTGGTTTCTCTCTCTGTAAGAAATCGAATAAAGCAGATGCCGCTACTAATTCGATAAAATGAGCTGTGTCGTCTTGTTTCTTCTCGTCATTTTCATAAACCTGAATGAGGGAGGTTTCACCAGCATAATAGAGATAATCTGATTTTACCGTTTTCTCGTAGTATGCAAGGGCTGCCTTAGTCTTCGTATAGAAGTTTGCCGAATCAATATCACTGCCCGTTGTTGAAGGATCCTTCAAACCGTAATAAGGTAGTACGGTAACGGCCCCCATTAACGCATTCTTAACTGCGGGCTGAGAATCAGCTCCTTTAATTTTCTTTTCAAGAAGTGGATAACCCGAAGCGCCAGTTCCACCAAAGATAGAACTTATGATAAACACTCTATCATCCTTCTCGCAATGCTGTTTAAAAGCCTTAAACCAGTCTGCTCCCTCAATCATTTCTCCCAAGACCACTGTACCTACGTTTGGATTTCCTTTGAAACCAACGGAAAGTGGGCTGTCCAGATTCTTTGTTGAGAAAAGGGTCTGTATAAAGTAGTTGTTGATATCGTCTGTAGCCAAGTTGGCAACATTGATATACGACCCGAATCGCTCATTGCTACCTGCAGCTTGCTGGGTGTCATTCAACTGATTATTCAGCTCGTTAATCGTAACGATTTCAGAGTTAAAGAAACCATCAAGATGATTCAAGGAGCCATTATTCGTGGTTTTATTATATATATTTTGATAACTTCCAATTAACGTATGGAGGTTTTTCTTCTCTTCCAAATCTAGGTGAGGGTCAAGGATAACAGGAACAACAGTATAGCCGTTGGTACTCATACCACTTGCCATGAGCATGGTGACGCTCTTCATCACTCGAATGCCCGTTCCTCCGATGCAAAATACAAATACTTTTTTCATATCGGACTATATTATTTTTTTGAAAAATCTGTAAGCGTTAGTGGGAAGGAAAAGGCACCAAATACAAGACCAACCTACATAGAGGATTGATGTGTATAATGCATTGCCTAACGCAATGTTAAGCAGCTTCATGGCCGCACCATCAAGTTTTGGAGGAACAGCTAGGTATTCAAAACCCCATGTGACAAAGAATGTCAGGATGAAGGTCAAAGCTAAAAATATGAGCCAATGAATTGGCGTATAGCGCCTACCTGGGCGATTGTTGTAAGGCTGATAATAAATTGCAGCCATCAAAGTGCCGAGTACCAGGAAAATGATAAAAATGATAACGGATGCATTTTCCAGCCTGCTCCAATATGCTCTTGCCTGGCTGTAAAGAGCCTCGTTATGTCTGAACTGATTCACGAAATCAGTCATGGTACCAGCAAACGGTCTGTAAAAAGATAGAAATTTCATATATTTGAGTTTTTAGATATCAAGATATAGTTAGGTTGCAATGACTTATTAATTACTCCTCCATAGAACATGCCTTTGATAAAGTTTTCAAGTGAAAATGACTTTGTAACATCATTCTCATCCTTAGCATTCAAGTAGGGGCTAAATTCATAAACGTCAAGGTCGGGAAGCGTGAGACTCCACTCTATGACTTCTGAATCTGTAGCCATGTGACATAGTTTTAAATCAACAGTGGCAATGGCTGTACGTTTTAAAACTTTGTCAGTAATGTTCTGAATTTCTATGTCTATATTGCCCACTTTTACTTCCGAACCGTAAATTGTTTTGCATTGGAACGCTTGTTCAAATAACTCTTTCTTAGAAATAGCCCAGCGATAGTTAGCAAGGTCTATCTTTAACTTTACCGTGCAGGTATCGCTAAAATCGGGATCATATCCTTCTATTGTAGGCTCGCCTTCTAACTGATATCCATTTGCTGGAATACCAAATGTACAAGAAGGGACACCATAATCGAACCCACTTTCAATATTATCAATGAAATTGCCATTGTTAACGAGTAATGTAGAGATGCCGTTTCGCAAACCTGCAACATGCTCGGGTCTTCCCATAACCAAGTAATAGTAGGGAGAAGTGTCACATAATGAAGAACCTGTTTTATCAAGGAATTCAGATGTGGCTCCAATCAAACATATTGCTTTGCCATATTTACCCAGGATAGTGCAAATATCAGTGCTGTAAGTTGTAAGTAAAACTTCAGGGGCAGCAGCTCCAACAGGACTGTATTTCATATCCGAAATAAGAACCGCCACTTCTCCCGCTTCCGTATCAAGATTTTGAAGAATAGACTCTAGCATTAAAGGAACTTTTGTGGAAGCAGAGCTAACAAACGCTCCTGTGTTCATTTGTGTCTGGAACTTTCCCATAGGCAGTGTGGCTCCTTGTGTGCCGTCGTTGGTCAAGATAGTGACTCCATCAGCGGCAGAAGCATAATAACTTAGGATTTGCCAAACATCAGCTTTGAATTTTGTGGGCTTATTGGCACGAAAGAATCCATTCATGCTACCTGAAACTTCCACGTAAAATTTGATCTTGTTTGGAGACTCAATAGAGAAAGGTGATGCAGTGGAATCTTTTATGAGATAACCGTCTTCATCAAAATGTTTGTTATAATTGGTGTTAATAATGTCGCCTCCGCAAGATATCATCAACATAAACATAGTAATAAGTAGCATTAATGCTCCTGAAACTAAAAATAGATTTTTTTTCATATTTCCCATTTTTTATTTGTACCATCCATTAAATCCATACGCTCGAAGTGAATCACCACATCATCCTCGCATTCATCCGCTATCGTAAGGGTGCTTTTTGAGGCTCGCCATCTTATAATCCTGCACCATACAGTATTGGGCAGCGATGCGAAGGGCTGTCCTGTCTTGTGGACAGCAACGTGAACCGCCCATCAGAAAGTGGAATATGTCGAGAAGCAAGGCTTTCATGGTTAATACACGTCTGAGTTGTCCGCTGGAAAATCGAAGTTGATGGTTGTCTCCTTCATCGGGTCATCATTCACGGTGATGTTCAGTTGCAGGGAGGGTTGCTGCTGTTGTTGTTGTTCTGTGGGAGGAGTGGTGCGCGTCTCTTCTTCTTCATCGTCTTTGCTGCATGCGCAGAGCGCCACACCTGCCAGGAGCAGGGCAGCAAGGGTGTTGAAAGTCTGTTTCATAAATGTGGGTGATAAAACATGAAAAGCCCTGCCGACACGAGGATGAGTCGTGCGCAGCAGGGCATGAATAATTGCAAAATTTGTGCTATTTACATATAACTGATTGGTTGACAGAACGTTACTACCCCCCCTATAGCAAAACGCCTCAATTGCTGCTTCGCCATGCGGCAAAGAGCAAGGAGCGTAGTGAGAGCGGATGTTCTGTCAGTCTTTTCCATCGTTATACAGGTTTCGACTACAAAGGTACGAATAAGTGAGAGAAATACCAAATTTATTTGAGTATTTCCGAACGCAACAATAAGTAATGCTGGTGCGTATGCACCTTCGACGGAGTCAAAGGTAGATTAAAAATTGCACAACACAAAATTAATCTGCATTAAATTTCACAAAATTCCTCAAAGCGTTACAGTTGTTACAGTTGTTACAGTTCAAATCAACGATATAAAAAAGTCAAAAATAAACTCTATATTTATATATAAATATAGAAGTATTTTTAGGGTTTGAGAACCCTAAAAAACAACTGTAACAACTGTAACAACTGTAACGCACCCCTGTGCTCCCTTCCTGAAAAAAGTTGACTCTCAGCGTCGATTTATCGACAGGAAAATTTGCGATGAATCGGGAGCGGAGATGCCGATTGGTCGGCAGTGGAAGCAGCGTGGAGGGTGCTGAGTGTGTGGGGCGGGAGAAATGTTCGAGCGTGCTTTTTTGTGTGAATTTGTTTAGTTAAAATTTGGCAGATGTTAACATTATTCGTAACTTTGCACTTGAAAAATTGAAGAATTGAAGAATTGAAAAATTGAAAAATTGTCCAATAGTAAATAGCAAAATAAATCGTAATAGTAAATAGTAAATTGTCCAATAGTAAATAAGACCATGAAAATACTAATCGAACGTTATTATGGCGATGTGCGCATCACGAAGAGCATCCTGACCGTTACGATGGCCGACGGCACGGAATGGATGCGGTGTGAAGCCCGCGAGGGTGCGTTTGCCGACTACGACAAGAAGTTCTGCGGGTGTTCCAACTTCTGCCTCGCGAAGGGCGAACACTTCCAGGTGAAGCCGCGTTGCAGGGTGTACGGGCCCATGACGCTCTGCATACAGCATGCACCGGGCAGACTCTCCTGCCCCATCGGATGGGACTTGTTCCGCGAGTGGAAGGCAGGGGAAATCTTGATCGGCTACGGCAATCCCGATGTGCCAGCGGAGTCGCGACGGCTGGAGCATCAGCAGGAGGCTTTCGACCGACTGACCGAAGGGGTCTACAAGGCATTCTGCCAAGGGGAGAGCATCGAAGCCAGCGTGACGAACGAGAAAATTTTTAATTCACAAATTATCAACTAACCATTAAAACAAATCAAAACTATGGGAATTCAGTATCGTAAAGCAAAGGTTCGCCTCACCTACCGTGAGGGCAAGCCAGAAGTGTACAAGCTTCGCCAACTCACCTATCCGCAGGTGACCTTCCAGCAGCTGGTGGAGGAAATCGCGCAGTCTCAGAACGTGAACAAGACCATGACCAAGGCCGTGTGTGAGGCACTGCTCAACCGTCTCGTCCACTACATGGAAATCGGACACGGCGTGTCGCTCGGAGAGTTCGGCTCCTTCAAGCCCACCTTCAACTCCAAGACCGCACACACGCTGGAGGAGACCACTGCCGACACCATCACCGTGAAGAAGATTCGCTTCTACCCCGGCGGACGCTTCCAGCAGATGCTCAAGAACCTGACCGTGACCGGCAACTCGCCTGCCATCGACGTGGCGGAGCCTGAAAGCGGAGACGATGATGGAGAGTAAAAGACCCTCTCCCCAGCCCTCCCCCATAATGGGGAGGGTGCCCTTCGGGGTGCGCCTAATGAGATTTCAAAACAATGTATTAACCTAAAACAAAATGCCCTACATGCCGGATGGCTCTCCCCATTACGGGGGTAGCGACCGAGAAACGGAGAGACTAAATGTCTCTACGTCGGGAGCGACCGAGGCAAGTGCTCTTGCTGAGGACGGGCAAGCCGCAGGGCAGAGAGGGTCACCATGATGAAAAACAAAGAACTTTGGAGGACTATCATCCAGATAGCCGTGTCCATCCTGACGGCAGCACTGACCGCACTGGGCACCACGAGTTGCATGAGACTCATGTAAGATTCAAGTTTCAGGATTCACGATTCAGGATTCACGAAAACTAAATCAGCGAAGGTCGCCGATATGCCAAGAGGGTATGTCGGCGGCTTGCATTGGCAAGAATTGGAGATGATTGGAGATGATTTGTGCAGGAAAATCTTGGCCGATAGTGAAAAAACTTAAAAATCAGTGTTATAAAAACTGAAAAAGAAACAAGAGTGGGGATTTCTTGCTAATTTTGCAGCCGATTCGAAGAGGTGTTGTTCCTTTTAGCAAGTTGAGACATTGAAAAAGAACCGTTTACACATCTTATTCCTGTTGACAGTCGTTGGTACGATGATGTCGCAGATCTGTAAGGCACAGGAAGTGAAAGCCGATGCCGAGATGGATCGTATGATGACGGGGGAGCCTGTGTTCTCTCACGGCATGTACTACACAGGGATGGTGGAGTATGAGGGAGAGATGATTCCCAGTTTCATGTTTGCCGACTACTACGTGTTCCAGAAACTGGTCTTCAAGAATCAGGCACAGGCGAAGAAATACTACAAGATAGCCAACAACATCAAGAAGGTGTATCCCATCGCCTGCGAGATACGCCAGACGGTGGACCGCACGATTGCACACATGGACTCGCTGCCCACCAAGAAGGAGAAGGATGCTTATATGAAGCAGGCGGAGAAGGAACTGAAGGCGGAGTATTATCCGAGACTCAAGAAGCTCACCTTCGCCCAGGGAAAACTTCTCATCAAACTGATTGACCGACAATGCGACATGACGGGCTACGAGCTGATCAAGAAGTATATGGGTTCGTTCAAGGCAGGTTTCTACAATGCCTTCGCCTCTCTCTTCGGTGCCAGTCTCAAGAAGGAATATGACCCCGATGTGGATGACCGCTTGACCGAACGGGCCATCTTGCTCATTGAATCAGGACAAATGTAATGATATTTACAATTTGACGATTTACAATTTACGATTTGCTTGCGGAATGAAGAATCGGAAACTGAAGATTACGGAGATGGGGCGCATGAACGTGGAAGAGTTCAAAGCGTCGGAGAAGATGCCCCTCATCGTTGTGCTCGACGATGTGAGGAGCATGTACAACGTCGGCAGTGTGTTCCGCACGGCTGATGCTTTCCGTGTGGAGGCTATCTACCTGTGTGGCATCACCGCTCAACCACCCCATCCGGAGATACACAAGACCGCCCTTGGAGCCGAAGACACGGTGGCATGGCGACATTTCGACACCGCCTTGGATGCCGTGCAGTCGCTGAAGGAGCAAGGTTACACCGTCCTTTCCATCGAGCAATGTGAAGGCTCCACGATGCTTAATGAATTAGGAGTTAGGAGTGAGGAATTAGGAGTTGGATATGCCATCATTCTTGGCAACGAAGTGAAGGGGGTGCATCAAGAGGTGGTCGATGCCTCTGACGGCTGCATTGAGATTCCTCAGTTTGGCACGAAACATTCTCTCAACGTGAGCACTACAGCAGGCATCGTCATCTGGCACTTCGCCCAGCGATATTTTTTCTCACATCAATGAAAAAGGCAGATACCCTGCGTGTGAAAAAAGGGGAGTCTGCCATTTTTTTTGCAAAAGTTTTTGTTCCTATCACAAAAACATCTATATTTGCCCACGCGAACATCAAAACCTAATCACATGAAAACGAAACAAAAGATTCTTTTATTGGTAGGCTTGTTGTCTACTTCTGTGCTCATGCAGGCGCAGTTCTGGGGAGGCGGCATCAGCAAGAAAGCCCAGCAGCAACTGATTGAACAGGAGAAGGCGAACAACAGCACCGTGTACGTGAACACCAAAGCCCCTGGTGTCCACAAAGTGTACGACTCTGAGCGTGGCTATGAGGTGTGGAAAGACGGCATGGGCAATTTCCTCTGTCCAGACAAAAACATGAAGCCTTTGGAAGAGATGGACAAGAACGTGTATTACACGGGGCAGAACAACGACCCTGACAATCCAAAGGCACCGGATGGCGGCTGGGTGAAGAAAGAATGGGACAAGAATCGAGGCTGCTATGTGTGGAAGGCGATGCCGGAAGGAAGTTTCTTGGGAACCGACAAGCCTTCCATCGATCAGCAGAAAGAGTGGCTACAGCAGAAGGATAAGGATTGGTTGGCCAAGAACAAAGTGCCTGTTGGTAAGGCGCCCGGCAGCAAGGCCAGCACCCCGACCGCTGCACCAACGAGTCAAGGAACCTCTGCAGGAACTGCAAGAGACATAGAAGACGAGGACGACTATATTGAGGCAGGAGGCTATGATGGGGAAGTGCCTGAGGACTTCGACCCCAGAACCCTGATCATTACAACCGATGCACAAATGCGGCAGGCTGAGGCAGCTTTGCGTGAGGCGAGAGCGGCGATACGGCAGGCTCAGGCGCTGGGAGTGAATGTGGGAGAATATGCCGACCTGAGCGCCATCGACCTGTTGGAGCAGAAAATCAATGAGTATAAACGTAAACGCAGCCAAATGAAATGAAAAAGACCCTTTTAATATCCTTACTGGCACTCCTGCTCGTGGGTTGCTGGCAGAGTAACTCCAAAGAAGAACCCAAAGAATCTGTGGCCAAGGAATCGACGTGGGATCTTTTCCTCATCGGCTCTTGGCGCTATAACGAAGTCTCAGACAAAAAATCCGACTACCCTCAAGGCATCGAGAACTTCTATGCCAATGGCGACTACACCTGCTACACCGAAAACAAAAAGGGAGAGAAGGTGGTCATCAACGGCACATGGAAACTGGATGACAAAGAGGACTTCGTCATCTTGGTGACTCGCCAGAAAGTGGAATCCGCAGAAGAAACCATTAGTTCCAGCGAGGAAGAAATCAAGTATGTAGTCAACAGCCTGGCTCCGAAAGATGCACTCAACTACCAGATAGATGGTGTTTACCGTTCGGCTGAATGGGTGGAGTGACCTTACATTCTTTCAGGCATCTCTATGCCTAAGAGACCCATACCCAGGTTGATCACCTTGCCTACCGCTTTGGCCAAAGAGAGACGGAACAACTTCAATTCTTCATTCGATTCGCCAAGGATGGTGAAGTCGTGGTAGAACTGGTTGAAAGCCTTGGTCAGTTCATAGCAGTAGTTGCAGATGCCTGATGGGCTGTAGTCAGTACCTGCCTGACGCACTGCTACTGGGAACTGGTTCAGTTTCTGAATGAGTTCAGTCTCTTTCGTTGAAAGTTGAAAGTTGAAAGTTGAAAGTTGGGCAGGAATGTTGATGTTCTGTTCCTTTGCCTTGCGGAGAATGCTGGCAATACGGGCATAGGTATATTGAATGAAAGGACCCGTGTTGCCGTTGAAGTCGATACTTTCTTCGGGATTGAAAAGCATATTTTTGCGGGCATCCACTTTCAAGATAAAGTATTTGAGCGCACCAAGACCCACTTTGCGAGCCACTTCACGGGCTTCCTCTTCAGGCATCTCGGTTTGCTTCACGCGTTCCTTGCTGGCTTCGTAAGCATCGGCAATCATGGCTTCCATGAGGTCGTCGGCATCCACCACGGTTCCTTCACGGCTCTTCATCTTGCCATTAGGCAGTTCGACCATTCCGTATGAGAAGTGCACAAGGTCTTTGCCCCACTTGAAGCCGAGTTTGTCGAGCAGGATGCTGAGCACCTGGAAGTGGTAGTTCTGTTCATTGCCCACTACGTAAATCATCTTGTCGATGGGGAAGTCCTGGAAACGGAGTTTCGCCGTACCAATGTCCTGCGTCATATAGACAGAAGTGCCATCGCTGCGGAGCAGGAGTTTCTCGTCCAATCCTTCTGCTGTGAGGTCCGCCCAGACGGAACCGTCTTCACGGCGATAGAAGAAGCCCTTTTCGAGTCCTTCCATCACCTTTTCCTTACCTTCGAGGTAGGTGTCTGATTCGTAGTAAATCTTGTCGAAACTTACACCCATCATCTTGTAAGTCTCGTCAAAGCCTGCATATACCCACTCGTTCATCTTCTTCCAGAGAGCACGCACTTCAGGGTCATTCTGCTCCCACTTGACGAGCATCTCGTGTGCTTCCTTGATGAGAGGGGATTCTTGCTTCGCCTTCTCCTTGGCATCCTCAGCACTCATGCCTTCAGCCATATATTGCTGCGCCAGTTCGGCACACTCTGCACGGTAGTGCTTGTCGAAAGCTACATAGTAGTCGCCAATGAGGTGGTCGCCCTTCTTGCCTGATGATTCGGGTGTCTCACCATTGCCCCACTTGAGCCATGCAAGCATGGACTTGCAGATGTGGATGCCACGGTCGTTCACGATGTTGGTCTTCACCACCTTATTGCCATTAGCCTCGACAATGCGTGCCAAAGCAGAACCCAAAAGGTTGTTGCGCACGTGGCCAAGGTGAAGGGGCTTGTTGGTGTTGGGCGAAGAATACTCAATCATCACCAGCGGACTCTCGTCGGTAACGGCCTGGAAACCAAACTTCTCATCGGCATTGATGTTGTTGAGCAGTGTGATCCATGGCGCATCGCTGATGACGAGGTTGAGGAAACCTTTCACCACATTGTATTTGGCAACCACATCTCCCACATTCTCCACCAGATACTTTCCAATCTCCTCACCTACCATCTCGGGCGCCTTACGAGCGGCCTTGACGAACGGGAACACCACCACGGTGAGGTGTCCCTCAAATTCAGCCTTTGTCTTCTGCAACTGCACTTGCTGAGCCGTTGCCTCCATGCCATACAGTGACTTCACTGCGTCCTGTACACCTGCTATCAGTTTGTTTTCTATTGTCATACGATTCGAAATTTTGTGCAAAGGTAGTGCAAATCGAGCGAAATGCCAAACATATTTGGGTATTTCCGCGAAGTGCGCCTTCTGCACAACGAATGACACGAACTGTAGCGTGTTGGGAACCATCCGGATGGTTTCGTAAAATTTGTAGCCGTCCACGGCTTCGAGCAATAAAAATACAATCCGCATGGTTCGTGTCAATTCGTGAAATTCGTGTTCGAATAAACATCCGAAAATTGAATTAGGAGATAAAAAGTCACTTCACACATAAAAAAGGCTACCTTTCTCACGAAAGATAGCCTTGGGACCAATAAAAATAATCAGTCAAATATATAGTAGAAAGAGAGTACGAATCGTATGTGGAGTCAAGTTCACTTGAACTCATCAACATCATCTGCGGCCACCACCAAAGCTTCCTCCACGTCCGCCACCGCCTCCGCGGCCGCCCATGTTGCCATGTCCTCCCATGCTTCCACGTGTGCCACCGCTGACAGGAGCTGCGCTACGAGTGGGTACACTGCTACGAGTGGGTACACTGCTGCTACGAGAAGAACTGCCCATATTATTGTTGCTACGCATTCCGCCATAGCCACCACGCATTCCACTACCAGTATTCATGTTGCTGCGCATATCACGTCCGTTAGCACCGCTATGAACATTCTGATTGACGTTCACGTTAACATTGGTGTTCGTATTGTGGTTGACATTGGTGTTCTGATTGGCGATGTTCGTGCGTGGAGGCACATTGTTCATCTGACCTCCGTGAGGAGCTACGCCATGTGCAGGTGCGCCACCACGAGGAGCCATTCTTGGTGCAGGGGCGCCACCACGAGGAGCTACTCTTGGAGCGGGAGCGCCACCACGAGGTGGCATGCCAGCGTGTGGTCTTCTGGGTGCTGGTGGGGGAGGAGCCATTCTTCTGCCTCCCACAGGAGCCATCGGACGGAAGAAGTGTCCGCCTGCGTATCCATGTACGATGGGACGAGGTGCACCATAGAAGAAGTGGCGTACACCATAGCGGTCGTAGTCGTAGATAGAGAAGTGCCAGCGATGGTTGGCAAACACAATGGGACGATAGAAGTAGCTGTAGGAAATCAGCCGGTTCCAGATGGTATAGCCCAACAGATTGCGGAGAGCAGCGTCGCGAGCAGCCACCACGGTCATGTAGTCATCGTAGTAGTAACCCAAGGCCACATCATCCAGATAGTCGTTCACGCCCCAGATGTAGTCGTAGTTGATGCGATAAATCTCGTCGATGAGATAAGGATCGCTGATGCCCAGCGTGTATGCCATGCGGTCGGTCAAGAACCTTGCATTGCTCTGTATTGCCACAACGTTCATAGGCTGAGCGTTCATCGTCATTGCTCCGGTGAGGAGGACGATAGCGGTGAGGATAGTTCTTAAAGCCTTCATAGTTGTATTCTTTTTAGAGTGTTAATACTGCGTTTCTTTTTGTTTACGATGCAAAGTTATGACAAAAACAAACCCCTCGCAAACAAGTTTTTCCTATTTGCGAGGGGTTTTTCCCTACTCTGTGAAGGGAAGTTCGAGCTGAACCGTCCCTAAAAGATTGAATGTCATCCGATGATACGGCGTAGTTCCATGAATTTCAATTCCTTGACGATGTTCCTTTGTCGGATAGCCCGCATTGTGGTCCCATCCATAAAAAGGATATTCCTCGTGCAATTTCTTCATGTAATCGTCGCGATAGGTTTTTGCCAAGATAGAAGCTGCCGCGATAGAGAGGTATTTCCCATCCCCCTTCACGATGGTCGTAAAGGGCAAATCGTGGTACTTCCTGAACCTATTGCCATCAACAATCAGATATTCGGGTCTTACCTTCAACCCATCTATCGCCCGATGCATCGCCGTGATGCTGGCACGCAGGATGTTCATCTCATCAATCTCCTGCGCTGTTACAATGCCCAATGCCCATGCCACTGCATCGCGTTCTATCTCATCGCGCAACCGATACCGCTGCTTGGCCGTCAACTGCTTCGAATCGTTCAACAGGTCGTTGTGATAGTCAGGGGGCAGAATGACTGCTGCCGCATATACACTACCTGCCAAACAGCCACGACCAGCCTCATCACAGCCAGCCTCGATGACACCTTTTTTATAATAGGGCAATAACATCCCTTATTTCGGCTGCTTTCCGATGTAAGCCAAGATACCGCCGTCCACATACAGCACGTGACCGTTCACAGCATCTGATGCATGGGAAGCCAAGAACACGGCAGGACCGCCCAGTTCAGATGGGTCGAGCCAACGACCAGCTGGAGTCTTTGCGCAGATGAACGAATCGAATGGATGACGACTGCCATCAGGCTGACGCTCACGCAGCGGAGCCGTCTGAGGAGTGGCAATGTAGCCGGGGCCAATGCCGTTGCACTGGATGTTGTACTCGCCATACTCCGAGCAGATGTTACGAGTCAGCATCTTCAAACCACCCTTAGCAGCTGCATAGGCTGATACCGTTTCACGACCCAGTTCACTCATCATGGAGCAGATATTGATAATCTTACCCTCTTTACGTTCCATCATCTCTGGCAGCACAGCACTGGCGCAGATGAACGGTGCCACAAGGTCGATGTCAATCACCTGCTGGAACTCCTGACGAGCCATCTCATGCATCGGAATGCGCTTGATGATGCCAGCGTTGTTCACAAGGATGTCAATCTGACCCACTTCAGCGTGAATCTTATCCACCAATGCCTTCACACCCACCTCGTCCGTCACGTCACACACATAACCCTTCACGTTGGTGATGCCAGCCTCCTTGTAGTTAGCCAGGCCACGCTCCAATGCAGCCTCGTTGATGTCGTTAAACACAATCATGTTTGCCCCAGCCTTCACAAAAGCCTTGGCAATGTTGAAACCGATACCGTAAGATGCGCCTGTAATCCACGCATTCTTACCTTCCAAAGAAAAGTTAGAAAGATCTGCCATAAGAATTTATTTTTTGATAAGTTACTAATTAGTTCAGATTGCAAAGGTAGTGCAAATCGAACACAATACAAAATAAAAAGATTTTTTATTTCATCTTTTCCTGTATTTCTTGCCGTTCACGATATAGACACCAAAAAGACAGCCGCTCACTTTAAATCCCTTTTCCCGTGTGTTTCACTTCCTGCCGAAGTCTGCAGGTATTTCTCCCCACTCTTCAGTGGGCCACTTGATGATAGGGTTCTGGTAGGTGTTTTCTTTCAACCACTTCTCGGCACGTTCGATGAGTTGGAAGAGTCCTTCAGTCTTCTCGTTACGTTCGAGGGTGGTCTTGCACTTCTTGCGTTTCACCCACAGTTGTGCGTTCACGCTGTCACTGTAGATGGGCATCTGGTACAACCCTTTCTGTTTCAGCAGAGCCAATCCGTGCACGATGGCCAAGAACTCACCAATGTTGTTGGTACCCCACACAGGACCATAGTGGAAAATCTCTTTGCCTGTACGCAGATACACCCCTCGATACTCCATCTTGCCAGGGTTGCCCGAACAAGCAGCATCGACAGCAATGGAGTTCTCAATTGCAGGAGCAGGAAGTGACGGGTGAATGGCAAGGGACATGGAGCGAGGGGCGGAAGACGCGTCTGGATTTTCTTTTTTCTCCTGCTCCTTGTTCTTTGCCTCTTGCTCCTTGTATTTCTCATACCCCATCTCAAACGCCTCTTCCGCCTCAGCCTCCGTCTTGAATGCTTGATACTTAGCACCCGAATATCCACTCACAGCTTGTTGACAGGCTTCCCATGAGGTGTAAACCCCATCTTCAGCACCGTCCCACACTACATAAAACTTTTGTTTGGCCATTTTCTCAACTCATCTCAAATTCCGGGTGCTTTTGGGGAGCCATAGGTAGGTACGCCCCAGTGGTCAGCAAGCACTCCTTGCCAGCCGTTGGCTTCCTGCTCCCAATAGGCTGCGCCATTGATATCACCGGCCCCCAGAGCATTTTGATACCTATTCACAGCATCGTCGCGCTTGGCCTCTATCTCTGCCGCACAGTCGAGGCGCGCCTGATTGTAGGCGATAGAACCATCCCATGAGTGTTCGTTAGCATGGAATCCACTGAACACGTCGCACATGTCATAAACTTCTTGAGCATTGGTATAGTGGATGCGTTGACCAGTGATGTCTGTCACAGTGCAGCCTCCCTTGTCATCGTATTCAAAGATGGGGCTGGTAGGTGGTGGCGACACGGGATCGAGCGTTTCTTGCATCCATGGAATGCTGTCCTGCATGATTTGCTGCTCGACAGCTTTGTAATCGGCCTCAGTGAGCGTGGGCAGAGTGAAGAAATCCATCTCGTCGACGGTAGGCATATTCCAGTATGGAGAGAAAGCACCCTTTGTAGTATCGGGCATGGGGCTGGGAGTGAGGGCAGCTTCCGCCATGCCTCCCTGTTCCATGTCAGCGTAGTCCATATTGGCAAAGGGTGACAACCGGAAGGCTGCGATACACTGTTCGAGAGTGGGCTCCAAGCCACGGTTGCGCATCTCAGCCACAAACACACGTCCAAAGTCGATGGCACGCATGCGTAAATCGCCACCAGGGTGGCTCTCAGAAGGGGGTTGGCTGCGCAGAGCCTCCTCGAAGTGCCCGCTGGGCAGTCCGAGCATCTCGGAACGCACGCCAGCGAAGAAGTCGGCACCCAGCTCGTGCGCCCAGTTGCTGAGTGGCAGGGGTTGGAGCACACGGTGTCCACACTCATGCGCCCATATCTTCGACATGTCTTCGAGCGAAGTACAGTCCAAATCTTTGAAATCGTCAAGGCTATACTCAAGGGCATCGTCAATCGACACGTTGAGGTCGCCAAGATGCACGCAGATGGTGTCACCCTCTATAACGGGAGTGTTGGGCAGTCCGAAAAAGTCGGTAGCATCCCTTGCCGAGAGTTGGGCACGCAATGTGAGCACCTCCTGTGCGAGCGCATCCTTCTCGCTTTTCACACTTGGGAGTTCCGGCAGACGGAAGTCGAAGCCGCTCTCCACCATGTCGATGGCCTTGGTAGCAAGGTCTTGGACGGATTGTATCAATGTCTCTATCATACTATTTGGGATTTAAGGGTTCTTGTTTGCCATTCCTGGTAGAAAGGTTCCTTGGCCATGAGGCTGCATCCCCGCACGTACATATTGACGAACGTGGCCATGTGTGCGGTTTCGCGCAGTCCTTCGGCTTGTTGCAAGGTTCGCTGCATGCGGTCGTTCATATCGACGATGTCGGCGGCCTGCTGCATTTGCTGGCAGAGAGTGGTGCCGTGAATGGTGGCCATGATGAAGCCACAGTCATCGACCGATGGCACATCGACGGCCTTGACCCTCTGGAGCACGGCTGCACGCTTGCGACCAGAGAGGGGCAGCTGCTCTATCAGGTGAACGAACGTAGGCTTGCCATACTGCACGAAAGCACGCGCGTAGAGGCGATAGAGGATTCCGTAGAACACACGCATCCGCTTGGCTTCCTCCTCACGTTCCTTCTCGGTGTCGGGAGCCTCATACTGCCATGGCGTCTCGTCGGCCTCATAGAAGTTTATCTTTGTCTTCACAGGCTCTTCCCACCCGTTCTGATAGACGATGGCTTCGCCCACCTTCAGGCGCGAGATTTCTGGAATGTGGTCATCGTCCAGTCCGATGGCCTTACCTGCAGTCTCGCGGTCTTGGTGCTCTGGCAGTGACATGATGATTTTTGTATTAGTGTTGCGGATGGTGGCGAGGTCGAGCATCGACGGCGACTGGTCGGCGATGATGAAGCCCTCGCCGTAGGTGCGCATCTCAGCCATGCTGTTGGCAATTTTCTCCACAGCCATCCCTGCCACATTCGACGACTCTGCCGACTGGTCAGTGGATGTACGCTTGAGCAGATTGTGCGCTTCCTCCAGTATGGTGACGTGACGCAACTTCTGATTCATGCCCTTCTCTTCTGACATACGGAACTCGTTCAGCTTCATAATGAGCAGACCCATCAGCAGAGACTTCGTCTCGGACGAGTTCACACGGCTGAGGTCTATGATAGCGTTGTGGTTGAAGAGTGCATCGTCGTCAATAGGTGTACCACGGAAGATGCGCCCAACCATGCCTTCGCACATAGACTTTAGGCGTGTTTCCAGGGCACCCTTGTAATCACCCTTTGTGTCGGAAGAATATTCCGACGAGTTGATGTAGTCCTTCAACGCATCGAGCACATCCTCCACTGTGGGATATATGCCGAGGGTGTTACACGAACTTTCCAAGTCCCACCCACATGCCTTGTACGCCTCCATGATGGAGTGCTTCATCACCTGCGGCATAGCTGCATACATGGGCCAGCACGCATTGAAGATTTCCACGAGTGCATCAATATGTTCATAGACATCAATGCTGTCGGGGAAGGAGAAGGGATTAAACCTCAGCAGTATGCTCGTACGTGGATTGGTACCATAGACGGTCACGTCCTCGCGCTGGCCGAACACGTGCTTATATTCTCCCTTGGCTGGTTCAATGACCAGGAAGGTCTTGTCTTTTTGGGTCAGTTCGTCGATGAGCAGGTAGAGCGTGTTTGACTTGCCACTGCCCGTCGTGCCGGTGACGAAAGTGTGCTTAGCCAAACCGTTAATATCGAGGAGCACTTTCTCATTGTATGTCTCACCCAAATGCATGACATTTCCCAAAGCTATGGAGTTTTCCTCGTTGGGAGTTGTTCCTCCTGCCATTCTCACATCGCGTCCGAAGGTCTGTTCATGGCGCACAAGCAAGCCTGGCACTGACGACTGCGGGAGAGAGAGGTGTATGGCCAGTTCGTGGCTATCCACCATGGAACCTGCGGTGCAGCTGATGCCGTTCGTCAGTCGGAACTGCGGGTGGAGTTGGCGTGCCAGATATTTCTTAATCTCTGCCACACAGGTATTGGGTTGCATCTTCTCATCGTAGCGCTTCCACTGGTTGATGCACACCGTCTCTACGTCCGACTCTTCACCCACGATGATGCCTCGGTAAATGCTTGCCAATTCCTGACTGGTGGTGTCGGAATCGGCAATAAAGTACGTGGCAACCGACCATAGACCAGCAGGTGCCGACTTCTGCATACGCTCTATCTGTCGGTCCAGCATGTCCATGCAACTTTTCACATAGCGGTTGGAACGGGAGAGCTGCAAGCCTTGCCCAGTGGTCAAGCTTTGGGAAGTGCCACGGCTCTCACTGCTATTCTTGCCTTGCATTTTCGACTCGCCATCCGTGTCGCTCACTTGATCGTTTGTGCCTGTAGTCTCATTGAGCGAGGTACCGATACTGGTACCGCCATTACGGCCTATCATTGTGATGAGTAGCGGGATGCCAGCATTCCATCCGCTCGACTTGGATGTATTCTCACCTACTGATGTGCTTTGCGACGTGCCATGCGAGATGGTGTGCGAGATGTTATTTGTCACCGATTCGCTAAACCCCTCTGTCAGAGTAGTTGTCACACCCTGGGTCTGAGAGTCGTTGTATGAGAACTGCACTTTCTCCAACATGGAGATTTCGGAATAGAGATTTTCATACGCCTTGCGAATCCGTATCGCCTCACCGCTCGACACCTTGTTGGCCAAGATGATTGCAGTGAAGTTGCCGATATTCTTTGTGGCGTTGATAAGGTTCTCTATACCCTGAATGAAGTTTTCTTTCTTGTCGTCGGGCAGGGATGCCACACCCGACACACATGAGATGGATGGGTTATCCATGCCGTCCAGCATGTCTTCCGTGCTCTTATTCTCGTAGGCCATGCCTGGCAGCACACCTTTCATGCCAGCTTCAAGTATTTTGGCCGACACAAAGTCGGCGCCTTCCACATCGCGTGTTCCTATGCAGAGGCTCGTCACACCGTTACGCTTCTTCAGAGCCATGGCCACAATGTCGCACACGTTGTGAAGTGATGCGAGGAGCATGGCCATCTTATCGGTGAAGAAGATTCCCTCTTCATACACGATTTTGTTGATGTTATACCACCGAATAGGCATCAGTTCCCTCCCTTTGTACGGAATGACCTCTGCCGAGGAAAGGCGAGTCAGGTAGGCTTTGCTAACCACTTCGTCGAACAGGTTGCCGGCCTCTTGCAACTGTTCTGGGATTACGGGAATTATTCCCTTGGGGAGTTTCACTAGATTCTTGTTTCCGCTCATATTTATTCTATATTAAAGGATTTCAACACGTTTCGATTCTCCTCCTCTGCAGTGTCAATCCAACGCACCAAATCTTCTCTGATAGCTTTAGCAACCTTCTTGCGGAGGATGACTTCTTGCTGATGGCGCATCACCTCCGTCCTTTGCTCGTCAATCTTCTTGCCGCGCTGATAGAGATGTCCTGCAGCGGCCAGTACACCCAGTTCGGCAAGATATACCCAACTGGAGCCTGTCAAGATGCGCAGGCCAACGACGGATACGGTTCCAATGCCCAATGCGGCCACCGAATGGCGGAAGGCTGCGCGCTCATGAAGAGGAAGTTTCTCCTCCAACTCTTCCACGGACACCTCCGTTTCTGCCGTCTCTACGGGATGAGCTTCAACCCAGTCCCTCATACGACGACGATAGCCCGTCTTGATGTCGGTGAAGGCCAGCAGTACATTCTTGTCGGTGATGCCTTTCAGAGAATCTTTGGTGTAGGTCTGTTCCTGCGCCAGTATGAAGTCATCGAACGAGTTATCTACCAGTTTCTTGGCTTCAGAGGCGAAGAGCTTGATGTTGGCTTCCCGCAGTTCGGTCAGATACTGTTTCTCCAGGTTTGCCAGTTCGTCGAATATCCTGACGCGGTTTATCCGACTGAAGTTGGATGAGTTATTCATATAATTAAGATGATTATGATTGATATGCGTCGAGTCGTGCAAGGGCTTCTTCTAGACCTTCCACCTGTTGCTGTTTGCTCTGGATTTCCTCGGCCAAGGATGTTTTCTCTGCCATTGCATCGTAATCGGCCTTGCGACGAGAGATAATATCGCTCAGCTCGGTTGCGACATTGTCACTGATGAGTTGCAGCTCCTTCAGCAGATTCTTCCTGTAGGCATCCATATTTTCCTTGATGGCAGCAAACATTTTGGTGGCTTGTTCATCGTGCTCCTTCACAGTGTCGTGGTGAGTAATAGTGTGTGTGGCGGTTTCGTAGCCCCAGTCGGCGGCAAATATCCAACCGAAGAACCTGCCAATGCGGGCTCCGACTCCTTCCTTCTTTCTCACTCGATATGTTTCCGTCTTATAGGTGGTACTGGCTTTGCGGGCTTCGTGCTCAATGTTGTCGATGTCTATGGCAGGCATGACGATGTCCAGAACCTTGTGTTTCTCCTGTATGAAACCCTCTATGTCCTCTTTGATGCTTCGGGAAATGCTCTTTTCCAGCAGCTTAGCCGCGTTGCCGATTTCTTCTGCCTTCTTCCGCATCTCATTAAAAGAAGACAGGGACTTAAAAGTTTCCAGTGTCAGCCCATCCATCACCTCCGACAGGAAACGCTTGTCGATGGCCGATTTACTGTAGGTATTGGTGATGTCGGCAATCTTGGTGTTTGCCTGCTGTTGGAATTCATCGAGTTTATCCTTCTCTGCCTCCAACTCAGCTTTGAATGCTGTTGGCGACTTGCCAAGATTCGATTCGAGAATCTTGATGTCTTTCTCTTTGATGGCAATGCAGTCCTTTATGTCTTGCGAGATGAAAGAGATGACGGTATTGAAAGCTGCTTGCTTTTCCTCTCTCACGAAGTCATCAAGCAAGGCTCTAAGCTGGTGGAAGTTAGCCATTTCTCGCAGTTTGCGATGTATGTTCTCGTTGCAAAACTCCACCTTGTCCTTGCGTCGGAGGGTTATCTCAATCTGCAACAGGAGGTCGAGGCATATTTCCCACTCCTTGACATCAGTCCAGTGGAAAGGCTGTCCACCATCCACAAGCGACTCAAGGTCGAGGAGGTCGTCTTCGTTCAGCAACGATGCCAAGCTATCGACGGCTAAGAGCCTTTTTTCATTGATACCAATGCCTGAATAATCGACGAACAGGCGTTTGGCAAGACGCAGTATCTCTTCCTTGTTGCGGATGAACTCGGTACTGGTGGCGTGTGTCAGCACGAAGAAAGCGCGGCTCTTAGCCTCCTCGGTCAATGAATCCATCGTGTTGTGAACGAACTCGTTGAGTGTGCGTTCCTCGATGCGGTCTTTGGCAGCCTGCACAAAGATGATGGCATCGACATTATGATTGCCTTTCGTGTCGCATCCACACAAGAACTGCTTGGTGTCGTCTTCAATACCACCTATGGCATCCACACCTGGAGTATCTACGATGCGCCATCCCCGATAGTTCTCCAACAGCGGGCACTCGATGCACACGGCCTTGGGAATCAATTTCTTGGGGTGTTCCTTGTAATACTTCTTCACCTGGCTCACCTCGATTGTGGACTTCGACAGAAACTCCAACTGGCCGATGATTTCCTTGCTGCACACCTCTTTGAGAGTCTTGCCAGCCAGAATCAAGCGGTTGATGTTGTTGACAGGCACGTTCTTATATTCCTCGGGTATGGCAACCAGTTCCTTCAGTTTCTCGGCAATATCGTCGGTGTAGGTTACTTCGTGGTTGTCGCCATAGATGACGTGCAGTGCCTTCTGCTCGCTGTGCTGTATAGTGGTCAGCGTACAGGTCGTCTGAAAATGACCTGTAGGCAAGAGACGGTCATTTAGCAAAGCGTTAATGAAGGTTGATTTGCCCGAGCTCATCTTGCCCACGACAGCAAGGGTGAAGAATCCCTTGCGGAACGGCTCAGTCATGCGATTGATGGACTCACTCCGTCCCATGTTGGTCACCGCTGCAATTTGGCTGGCGCAGCGGTGAATTTGTAGTGCATCTTCAATCATTGCACCATATCGGCAGAAGGGATCTTTGATGGCATCGTAGTCGGCCTGGGTGCGTGTGGGGAGACCTTCGATGGTGGCATCATAGCCATTCTCTTGGAGCAAGACGATGGCTTTTTCTATGTTTTGTAAGTTAATTTCTTCTTTCATATTGTAATTGTTATTAAGTTTAGTCAAAGGATGCCTTCGTGCCTGAGAAAAAGGTAGAGCAGTGTCGTGAGAAAAAAGAGGAGTAACATGAGGCGTGTATGTGTCTGACCGCTCTTGAGTTTCTGGAAGTTTCTCTCGTTTTGGGCAAGGTATTCTTTATTTGTCTCGTTGAGCGTCTTTTCACATCGTTGGATTGCTTCCGCTGTTTGCTGGCCCTGCTGTTCAAGGGTTTGTTGGGTCCCTTGGATTCGCTTACTCAACAAGGCGAGGTCCTTGCTTGTCTGTAGCTTGGCTTCGTCCACACTTTCAACCAGTTCTTTAGATTTCTCCGTTAAAGTTGTCTCTGTGGTTTTCTCCACAGTGGTCAATCGCTCGGTGATGTCACGCCCTTGGGAGGTTAGCTGGTCGATTTTCAGGTTTTGGGTTGTCTGATTGCTCTCCATTGTCGATTGGACTTGGGTGAGGAGAGTGGCGAAATAGGCCAGTTCCTTGTTTACGTGGGTGTGCAGTTCCTCGTTTTGGCTGCGCACTTCCGAGAGTTGCTTTTCTATGTCATCTGTTGCCTTGGCAAGGGTCTGCTCAAGCGTTGTTTGGGTTTCATTCAGCGACTGATGGGTCTGTTCGAGCGTTATTTTGGTGTCTTTTAGCGACTGATAGGTTTGTTGTAGTTGGCTAGTGAAGGACTCGGAGAAGTCTTTGTTGTTGTTCAGATAGTCTTGTATGGCCGTCAGTAGATTGGCTACCATCAGCTTGTATTGATTGGCCAGGTTGTTTAGGTCTTTTACTTTCTGCAGTTCGGCCAACAAAACTCTCAGACTCTCTTGCACATGTTTTTGTTCTTCCATATAGGTTTGTCTTTAAGGTATTGGATGCAATATGCAAAGGTAGATTTTTTTCATTATTCAGGCAAAAAAAAGATAAAAAAAATGTAGAAAAGACAAAAAAGTGGCATCCGAACTTATCGGATGCCACTCCTCTTTATGATGGATATTTGTTCCTTTTATTCTTTCTATGGATTATAGGATTTAAGGATTTTTACCCTTAATTTCCTGAATCCTAAGAGAAAAGAGCTTTAGAGCTTTGGACCAGCAGCAACAAGTGCCTTACCTGCTTCGTTGGTGGTGTACTTGTTGAAGTTCTTGATGAAGCGTCCTGCGAGATCCTTAGCCTTCTCTTCCCATGTAGCAACGTCTGCATAAGTGTCGCGTGGGTCGAGGATGGCTGGGTTCACGTTTGGCAGAGATGTTGGAACCTCGAAGTCGAAGAAAGGAATCTTCTTGGTCTCAGCCTTGAGGATAGAACCGTCAAGGATGGCATCGATGATACCACGAGTATCTGGAATAGAGATACGCTTGCCAGTACCGTTCCAACCAGTGTTCACGAGGTAAGCCTTAGCACCGCTCTTCTGCATCTTCTTCACGAGCTCCTCAGCATACTTAGTTGGGTGCAGCTCGAGGAATGCCTGACCGAAGCAAGCAGAGAAAGTTGGAGTTGGCTCAGTGATACCACGCTCTGTACCTGCGAGCTTTGCAGTGAAACCAGAGAGGAAGTAGTACTGAGTCTGCTCAGGAGTGAGGATAGATACTGGAGGCAGTACGCCGAATGCATCAGCTGAGAGGAAGATCACGTTCTTAGCAGCAGGACCTGCGCTCTTGCCAGCCACCTTCTTCACGATGTTGTTGATGTGGTCGATTGGGTAAGATACACGAGTGTTCTCAGTCACGCTCTTATCAGCGAAGTCGATCTTGCCATCTTCAGCAACAGTCACGTTCTCGAGAAGAGCGTCACGCTTGATAGCACCATAGATGTCAGGCTCATTCTCCTTAGAGAGGTTGATCACCTTAGCGTAGCAACCACCTTCGAGGTTGAACACGCCCTCGTCATCCCATCCGTGCTCGTCATCACCGATGAGGAGACGCTTAGGATCGGTAGAAAGGGTAGTCTTACCTGTACCAGAGAGACCGAAGAAGATAGCAGTGTTCTTACCTTCCATATCAGTGTTAGCAGAGCAGTGCATAGAAGCGATGCCCTGGAGTGGGAGGTAGTAGTTCTGCATAGAGAACATACCCTTCTTCATCTCACCACCATACCAAGTGTTGATGATTACCTGCTCGCGGCTCTTTGTGTTGAAGGCAACACAAGTTTCAGAGTTGAGGCCGAGTTCCTTGTAGTTCTCCACCTTAGCCTTGGAAGCGTTGTAGATGACGAAGTTTGGTTCGAAGTTCTTCAGTTCCTCCTCTGTTGGACGGATAAACATGTTCTCAACGAAGTGAGCCTGCCAAGCCACCTCAACGATGAAGCGAACAGCGAGACGAGTAGCCTCGTTTGCACCGCAGAATGCATCAACTACATAGAGGTTCTTGTTAGAGAGCTCCTTCTTGGCGATTTCGTTCACCTTTGCCCAAAAATCCTCAGACATTGGGGGGTTGTCGTGCTGGTACTCCTCAGAAGTCCACCATACGTTGTTGTGGCTTTCGTCGTTATCAACGATGTACTTATCCTTAGGAGAACGACCAGTGAAGATACCAGTCATCACGTTTACTGCACCCAGCTCAGTCTCCTGGCCCTTCTCGTAACCTTCGAGAGCAGGATTGATCTCAGCCTTGTAAAGTTCCTCGTAAGAAGGATTGTGCGCAATCACTGTAGAACCAGTGATGCCATACTTAGTCAAATCTAATGCCATAGTACTTTTGTTTTATAAAAAATATGTGAATAATAAATCTTTCTACCCGCTTGCATCTGGCGGACACTCCACAAAAAACCGAAACCTACATTGAAGTCCGCCAAATCAGCCACAAAGATACGCATTTCTCCTTTGTACACAAAGGCTGCCGCAACTGATTTTATGTTTTTTTCACCCTTCCAGCACAAAAAGCCAACAAAAGAAGGTCTTTCCGCAAAGAGTTGCAACATTTGGTTTGCAATTATCAATTATAATCCGTACCTTTGCAGCTGCAAACCTCCAGCAGAGGGATTGCGCATCGGGATGTAGCGCAGTTGGTAGCGCACTACGTTCGGGACGTAGGGGTCGGGCGTTCGAGTCGCCTCATCCCGACCAAAAAGAAGCCCACGCACCGTTGTGCGATGGGCTTCTTTTTGTGCCTGCCGCCGCAGTCTACTAAATGAGCAGAGAAAGAATTCAAACTCTCCTCATCAAATCACATTTACATATACACGGCAAAATATAGTCGTTTTTCAAGCTATTAGCTCTACCATTTCTCTGTTCCGGCTCATTCCCTCACGGGGAGGCTTGAGTGCCGAAGTCCTTTAATCTTTTGTACAAGGTCCGGGTTTTCCCTAATGTGTCACAAGGAGTTTTCCCTGCGACATTGCAAATATAGCAAAGAACTTTCCATACAAACAATACCCTCAAGTCCCCCACCCGCATATTTTGCTGATTTTGCGATTTTTTTTGCATATTTTGTAACTGATACACCTAAAATGTTACAAAATCTAAAATATAAACCTTTCAGTTTTTGACGATGTATCAAAATTTATCGGCCAAAGATGATACAGAAAGTTCTCATTCTGAAGCAGTATAAACCTAGGCGAAACGATCACACAGACAAAGGCGCCCGTGCTTGTATTTTCCACACGACTTCACCACACTGACAGCCCAACCGGCATTACAATCTCCGCGAACCTTATGTAGCTTTTGCAACACACCCTGTGTAACATTTATTACATACGCTATGTTACAAGTGTAACACACCGTGTGTAACATTTGTAACACGCCTTGCGCCAAAAAGTGTTACAAGAGACAAAAGAGGAGGGGGAGAAAAGCGGAAAGGAGAAAAAAAGAAAGCCCATCGCAATGGCGTTGCGATGGGCTTTCGTGTCGTGTTATGGTGCTGCATCCAAGGGGCGCAGCGTGTTGTGCTTAATTGTTGCGTGGACCTCTGCCACCACCAGGACCACCCTGTCCGAAGCGCTGGCGACGCTCCTGCTGAGCCTTCTCATAAGCAGCGTACTGCTCGGGAGTGAGAATCTCTTTCAGCGCAGCAGCGGTAGCTTCCTGCTGCTTCTGCATGTCCTCACGGTTGAACTGTGGACGCTCACCCTTCTCCTGGGCTTCCTTCATCTTGGCCTGTGTCTCTTGCGCCTGCTTCAGGAAGAGGTCATACACCTTCTTGTACTGCTCGTCGTTGAGCTTTGCTGCTTCCTTCACCTGGTCGGCACGACGTGTTGCCATTGACTCTGGATTGAACTCACGGCGCTGACCGCCTTGCTGTGCGAATGATGCGAGTGAGAATGCCACTGCCATCATCATCAATACGAATTTCTTCATAACGCTTGTGTTTGTTAATGGGTTTGTTAATGAATTGGTTAGTAAGAGAATTGCCTTACACTTAATATGACAGAGGGGCATAAGGAAAGGTTTAAAGCGAAATAAAAAAAAGCAGGACAAAGGGAAGATAGTGAGGAGGATCGCCTCTTCCACCTGCATCTCCTTCCCTTTGGAAGGTTAGGAGAGGCACTAAATCAGCGTGATACGCTGTGCCACAACATCATCGTGAAGGAAGAGGCTGGCGCTTTCGCGGAATTTGGAGGAAGACTCGGTGGTGAAATACTGACAGGTGCCACCACGGGTGAGACGCTCCGCCATTTCGGGATGGCGGTGAAGATAGTCTTCAAGGCTGGCAGCAATGTACTGACCTTGAGGAATGACTTTTATGCTTGAGAGTTGAGAGTTCGCAGCAGAGAGTTGGGCCAACTGCTGGTTGATTTTGTCAAGCAGAAGGG
>JAEEGL013914898.1_pt1 | contig 97846 bp, 64 predicted proteins | sample 9134231 | NCBI WGS metagenome assembly JAEEGL01 (sample SAMN16246548, study PRJNA631951) | gut metagenome | biome: gut microbiome; feature: rumen; material: fiber-attached | host: Bos | place: Iran: Karaj | collected 2018-10 | reverse complement strand
CGTCCGCGCCTTCGGCGCTCCCTCCACCCCTGGCCACGGTCCTTCCGCCCTTGCAGGGCTCTGGAAAACAGGGACCCGCCCCCAGGGGTTCCGGGCGCTGCGCGCCCTCCACCCCTGGCTATGATCCAACGCCCCCGGGGCTTCCCCAGGCGGGAATGCCGCGCATCTTTTCGGGGATCGCGCCCCCCCCTGCACGCTTCTGGCGTGTCGGCATTATGAGGGGCTGTTACCGACCCTCTTGGGGAACAGAGCGTACAGGAACAGGCATCTTGAACTCCTTGAACACATCGACCTGGCTCCTGGCATTTCTTCACCGATGCGCCCATCCAGTCCTGCCAGATGCGGTTCAGAAGCCACTGCGGGGACGAGAGGCGTTGCCAAACAGACGGAAGCGCTGCGCAAGAGCGCCAAGTCATCATGTCCGTCGGAGGAAGGTGCTCAATAAAGGCACAGTTCGCTATGTCACCCATGCATAGGATGGTATTGCTCAATCACTTTGCACCATTCATCGATTTTCTTCATTCGTGACGGGTGTTGGACAAAAATCACGGGAATCTCCTTGCCATCTTCAATGGTGATTCCACCAGGCGTGGCGACAATGCAGCCTGAGATTTTCATTTGGGTGTCTTGCGTAGGTCGAATGCAATATGAAAAGTCGAATTCTGGTCTGAATTCTTCAAGTCGATTAAAGTTGACGCGATTGACCATCTTGCCCGTGCTGAAGCAGAGGCAAGCATCAGGCTTCAAGGCGCGGATCACATAAAGAACCGCTTTCCAACCTGTCAGGAAAAACTCCCACTTTGGGCGAGCCTGATTGTTCGCCATGCATTTCTGCACAATATTCATGAATGCGATTCTTGACCATATTTCTAACCTGCCTGCACCTGGGAAAAATGTCCTGCCCAACACTTCGTCTATAGTCCCGTATGTCTTATACTGATTTCCTGCGCTGCTGCCGTTTGCGTATTCCCCCACGACCTCGACTGTCTCATTTTCGCAGGATTCGATGTCTTGCGGCGAGTTGCTGCCATAGCAATAATGACTTTCCCCAAGGACCAGAAGCTTTTGAGGTTCGGAAAAGTATTTTTCCCCAATCCAAGGAATCCAAGTCAGCCCCTTGTCTTTATGGTTCTTAAACAATAAACTTGAATTGCACATTGCATCCGTTTCTTTTCTTTCGGGCCACAGAACACTCACCTTATTCTCCCAGCGGCCCCATGGCAAAACAGGGAAACGAGGCCCCTTGAATCCGCCATCCGAGGATCATGGTGTCTCATTTTGCTTTTCATACTATAAACCATCTTTCCCAACACGGTGGGCAATTGCCGTTTTTTGGGGGGTTGCTCTGTCCCCCATGACGGGAGGCTATTGCCTAATCAACGCCCCGAAAAAGGTAGCCACGGCGGACGCCGTGGCGGCTCGGTGAATGGGCGGCAGTCGAATTCGGAGCCTTGCTGCGCCCTGTGATGAGCCTGCCTGGGCACCGCAGGCTCGGCGGACCGCCACGGCGGGCGCCGTGGCAACAACTTCGGGCATGAAAATGGCGGCGGTTGCCGACCCGTATGGGGAACAGAGGTTTGGTTTGGTTAAAGACTGGTGAGGTGGCCCAGAGGAACTCTTGCCATCAAAATGCTCATGGACGACAAGGCAACGAAACCGAATGGACGGCTATCATAGCCCATGTCAGAGATTTTTATTACAAATAATCCGCCCCCGCAGGTGTCTTTCCGCGAATTTTTCCATTTTGCCCCCTTGAATTGTCATAAAAAATTGTTATAATATGATCATGAACCAAAAAGCGAGCAAGACTGAGCGGACGGTGGACGCCATTTTGGCGCACATCATCAACAACCACCTGGGCGTTGGGGACAAGCTGCCGTCGGAGGACGAGCTGGTGTCGATGCTTGGGGTGAGCCGTCTGTGCGTGCGGGAGGCGCTGCTGGGCTTGAAGTTCCTGGGTTTGCTGCAGAGCAACACGCGCGGGGGCACGCGCCTGAGCAAGGTGGACTTCCGAGTTCTGAACCGAATCATCGGTTTTCAGATTTCGCTGTTGAACTACTCGTTCCGTCAACTGCTGGAGGCGCGTCTCACGCTGGAACTGGGGGCGCTGGACATGCTCTCGGGGAAGCTCGGCGCGGAGCGGCTGGCGCGCCTCAGGAAACTGGCGATGACGGCGGTGGCGGACGACGACCTCTCCAGCCGCGCTCGGCTCGACTGCGCCTTCCACCAGGAACTGCTCCGCCTCTGCGGCAACGACATCCTCCTCTCCTTCTCGCAGCTGCTGGAGGTCTTCTTCGTCAAATACATCGAGCGCGTGCCCAGCGCCACGGCGGATCCCAGCGACCTGGGCGATTCCGAGCACCTGGCGCTGCTGGAGGCCCTGGAGGACGGCAACACCGAACTGGCCCGAGGGCTGCTCCGCAAGCACCTGGGGCGCTACATCCGCCTCGCCGCGGAGGACGCCCAATGACACTTTCCCACCTGATCTCTTTCCCTGACAGGAGTCTCTTATGAAAAAGGCGTTTGTCATCGTCCTGCTGGCTTTCTGCTTCCTGGCGGCGCATGCCCAGTCGCTTCCCCTGGAGAACCCTGGCTTTGAATCTGGAATCAAGGGCTGGGGATGCCATGAATGGAGCACGGGCAAAATCGCGGGCGCGGATTTCCTCGCGGACGCGGAGAATCCCCATTCGGGCAAAAGCTCGCTGTGCATCCGCTGGCGCGCGGGCGGCGACAATCTGCTGGTCAGCCCCGCCAGACGCCTCCCCGTCAAAGGGGACGGGCTGTATCTCATCTCCTTCTGGAGCCGCGCCGCCAAGGCGGCGCGCGTCCAGTTGACGGTGGAATTCTACAATGCCGCGGGAAAGAAGATCGGGACGCCAGTCCAGGCGCTCTTCGACAATGGCGTGGAATGGCAGAAATGGGAGCAGGAGGTCCAGGCGCCCGAAGGCGCGGCGGCCATGCTCTTCTACCTGCGCTGCAGGCGGGTCGCCACCCATTTCGACGACGTGGAGGTCAAGGAGGCCGTGGTGGACGGCAACGCCAGCGTCAACCTGCTGAAGAACCCAGGCTTCGAGGAGGGCTTCCAATCCTGGGGGAAGTTCGAATGGAGCGGCAAGCCCTACCGAATCAACTTCGTCGAGGACAAGATCCGCCCGCGCAACGGCGAAAAATGCGCCAAGATCGAATGGGTGTCGGGCGGCGACAACATCCTGATCGGGCAGAATGTGCGCGTCGGCGCGAACAAGAACTTCATGCTCTCGTTCTGGGCCAGGGCGGACGTGGAGGTCAGCCACAACTCGCAGGTGCAGGCCACGGCCCGCTTCCTGGACGCGAATGGGAAGGACCTCATCCCTCCACAGCATAAGATTTTCAGCGCCAGCAATATCTACGAAGAATTCCGCTGGAGTTTCACGGTCCCGGACAACTGCAAGACATTGGGCATTTTCCTGCGCTGCCGCAGAGTCGCGACCTACTTCGACGACGTGACCCTGATCGAGTCCAAAGGCATCTATCTCCGCTCCTGCTTTGTCTGGCTGCCCGAGAACCAGCTGGTGCTGAACATGTTCAACGCGCTGCCGTCCCGTCAGCCCGCCAAACTGAAGGTGGAGATGTTCGATCTTCAGCAGAAGAAGGTCTATGACTGTGAAGTGGATGTCCCCTACGGGACGGACGAGGCGGTCTCCATGCCGTTGCCGAAGCTGCCGCCGGCGGACTATAAGCTCAAGGTCTATCCTGTCGGCGAGGAAGAAAACGCGATCATGGACCGGTTCACCTATCCCGACACGAACGTCCATTGGCCGGCCCCTTACGACAAGTTGAAGGTCCGCAACAATTTCGTCACTGAACTGGCGATCTCCGCCCGGCCGGTCACGCTGAAGGCGGGCCAGACGCTGGAGTTCCCAAATCCCCGTCACGGCTGGGTGTTCTTCGCCTTCACGCCCGAAGCGGACGGCGAGGTCTTGCTTCCCGGCAAACGCCAGGTCAAATTGAAGTTGAGCAAGGGGGTGCCCGTCGAAAGCATGCAGATGCTGGAAGAAGGCGCGAACCAGATCAAGGCGCTGACGGAGGTCAAGTTGTCGGACTACGTCATCACCACGATGGCCGAGGTGGTCGTCGATGAATACGAAAGCGATCCTGGCCGCCGCAAGTTCACCAATGGCCTGATGGAATCATACGCCATGAAGGAATACCTGCGCAACGCCAATGTGATGCAGGAGCGCTTCAACAACCACAACGTGATGGCCCTCGACCAGATCCCCGAAAGCGAGCGGGAACGAATCGCCGCCTGGCGCGCCACCGGCCGCTACACCATTACCACGGTCGCGCGCACAGGCTACACGTCACGCTGGTCGGTCAGGCCCGAGCACACCGCGGAATTCTGGCTCTCCCGTGTGGGGCTCCGGGAACTCGACGGCATCGGCATCGACGAGTTCGGCAGCGAGACCGTGGAGGAGGCCCCCTTCTTCGCCCCGGCCGTGCGCGAAATCAACAAGAAGTATCCCGGCAAGATGCTGGTGGCGTATACTTGCGCCGCCTGGTACAGCCACACCAAGACCAACGATCTGCGTACGGCGCTGACCGAAGGGCATCACGCCTTCGCGCCAGAACAGTACCTGCGGGAGCAGCCCACGGAAGGCAGCGCCAAGACCTACATTAATGACTTCTTCGACTACGCCCGGCTGTGGGAAAAGGCCTTCCCCGGCGCCATCAAGAACACCCTGTGGTGCTATGGATCCTGCGAGAACTACCACGCCTACTACGGCCTGGACTGCTTCGCCTCCTGCGACCAGAAGTATTTCCTGGACATGCAGTTCGCGGTCCTCGCCAACGACCCCGCCTTCTTCGGCCAGCGCGGCGTCGAACCGTTTATCATCCGCTACACGGCGCCCGACCGGCTGCTGTGGCAGGCCAAGTTGATTCGCCATTACCTCATCGAGGGAAAGCGCACCATGCTCAGCAAGGAGTACGGCTTCCAGTTCAATGCGGGCCATCTGGAGGACGGCGACTGCGACGAAGGGCTCAAGCACTGGAACGCCCGGCCGGCGGATAAAGGCGCCATCGTCTCCCGCGTCATCAAGGACTACGGCTTCAGCCGGGGCACCCGCAACACCGCCCCCGCCGGCGACCGCGTCATCGAATTCAAGCGAGTGCCCGGCAAAGTCAATTCGGTCAGCCAGACCCTCCGCAATCTGAAGGTCGGGAAAACCTACGAGATCACGGTCCGCTGCGCCGACGGCGAGTGCGTGGACAACGACGCCCTGCCGGACCTGAAACTCATGAATCTGCGCATGACGGTCAAGGGCGCCCAGGTGAACCGGGACAAGAGCGTGATCCACGTCTATCCGGTCGTCCCCAACAACACCCGCGGCCGCAAGAACCCGATCGTGGGCAACCACCACAGGCTGGTCTTCAAGGCGACCGCCCCTACGGCGGAACTGGTCATCTCGGACCAAACCCCCGACATCCCCGCGCGCACCTACCACGGACAGCCCTTCGCCCCCGCCGCCCCAGAGCAGAAGAGCGTGATCTTCAACTTTGTGCAGGTGACAGAACTGCTGGATGAAAGTGTTGAAAAATGAAGAATAGTTAATCCCCAAAAAACAAGGAGAAACGACTCATGAAGAAAAACTTCACCCTGATCGAACTGCTGGTCGTCATCGCGATCATCGCAATTCTCGCCTCGATGCTCCTCCCCGCGCTCTCCAAGGCACGCGAAAAGGCGCGCAGCGCGGCGTGCGTCTCCAACCTCAAGCAGATCGGCCTCTACACCAGCATCTACGCCAACGACCACAATGACTTCGTCCCCTACACGGGCAACGACCCCACCACCTGGTGCTATCTCGCCACAGACGTCATCCGCGCCGGCGGCAAGTACAATGGCTTCGGCCGCCTGTATTTAAACGGCTATATCACCGCAAACACGCTCAAGGTCTTCTATTGCCCCAACGCCATGGGCAACTCCTTGTCGGGGGACTACTACAGTTCCACCGGATTCGGCCACAATCCGCTTCCCAGCACGGTTGCCTGCATGGGCTATCTGGCCCGCTCCTACAACTGCTACATGGGCCTCAACAGCGTCTATTCCGGGGCGGCCTGCGGGCAGAAAATCACCGACTTGCGCCTCAACGGCATCAACCGCGCCCTGATCTGGGACTATGGCTGCTACTTCACCGACTCCAGACCCAAGGGACACGGCGGCGACAACTACAACGCGCTGTACGGCGACCTCCATGTCGAGAACCGCAAGTGCGGGAAGAACCAGTTCTATGCGTCGGCCTCCGCGGGTCGCGCGCAACTCCCCGCCTTCATCAAATTCATCGACATCGGCGCCCAATAGCCACGCCTTCGACGGACCACGCATGACGCTCATCAAATGCCTGTTGTGGAGTGGCCTGCTGGCGCTGTGCCTGACGGCGGCGGGGAAGGACGACGGCGCCAGCAGGAATCTGCTGAAGAACCCCGGCTTCGAGGAAGGCTTCTCGGGCTGGGGTTGCCGCGAATGGAGCGGCAAGCCCTCCAAGATCAACTTCCTGGTCGACAAAAGTTCGCCCAGAAACGGCGAGAAATGCGCCAAAATCCAATGGGTCTCCGGCGGGGACAATATCCTCATCAGCCAGCAGGTGCCGGTCAAGGCGAATCTCGACTTCCTGCTGACCTTCTGGGCGAAGGTCGCCGTGGAGAACAGCCACAACGCGCCGATCCAGGCCACGGTGCGCTTCTTTGACGCCGCCGGGAAAAGCCTCGCCGACCCCCAGCACAAGATCTTCAACGCCAGCGAAGCCTACGAGGAGTTCCGGTGGAGTTTCACCGCGCCGCAAGGATGCCAGAAACTGTGCCTCTACCTACGCTGCCGCAAGACCACCACCTATTTTGACGATGTCTCGCTGATTGAATCCACCGGCGTCTATCTGCGCTCCTGCTTTGTCTGGCTTCCTGAGCGCCAACTGGTGCTGAACCTCTACAACGCCCTTCCCTCCCGGAAGCCCGCCACCCTGCAAGTCGAGCTTTACGACGCCAGAAACCAGGCGGTCTTGCGAACCGTCGCCGAAGTCGCGCACGGCACCGACCAGGCCGTTTCCATCCCCCTGGGGAATGTCCCGCCGGGCGACTACAAGGTCAAGGTGTATCCGGTCGGGGAGGAAGCGCGCGCGATCACCGACGCCTTGCATTATCCCGCTCCCCGCGTCCACTGGCCTGCGCCCTACGACCACCTCAAAGTGCGCAACAACTTCGTGACGGAACTGGCGGTGTCCACCCGCCCCTCCGCCTGGAAGAACGGCCAGCGCTTCGCATTTCCGAATCCCCGCCGCGGCTGGGTCTTCTTCGCCTTCACGCCCGCCTCGGACGGCATGCTGCAACTGCCCGGGGCACGCCAGGTCAAACTATCCCTGAAACGTGGCGTTCCGGTCGAAAGCATGCAGTTGCTTGAAACCGGCACCAACTACATCACCGCCTTGACGGATGTCAATCTCGCCGACTACACCATCACGACCATGGCCGAAGTCGTCGCCGACGAATATGAAAGCGACCCCGATCGCCGCAAGTTCACCAACGGCCTGATGGATTCCCTCGCCATGCGCGAAATGCTGCGCAACTGCAATGTCATGCAGGAGCGCTTCCCCGGACACAATGCCCTGGAACCGGACCGGATTCCGCCCGGCGAACAGGCGCGGATCGACGCCTGGCGCGCCACCGGCCGCCACGTCATCCACACCGTCAAGCGCACGGGCTACGACGCCCGATGGCATGTCAAGCCCGAGGACACCTTGGAATACTGGCTCTCCCGCGTGGGCATCCGGGAACTCGACGGCATCGCCATCGACGAGTTCGGGTCGGAAAAGGACAAGGAGGCGCCCTTCTTCGCCCCGGCGGTCCGCGTAATCAACCAGCGCCATCCCGGAAAGCTGATGATCGCCTTCACCTGCGCCGCCTGGTACTCCCATACGCGCACCATTGATTTGCGGGCCGCCTTGACCGAAGGGCACCATGCCTTCGCGCCGGAACAATACCTGCGCGAACAACCCACCGAAGGCGCCGCCAAAAACTACATCCAGGCCGTCTTCGAACATTCCAGACAATGGGAAAAAGCCTATCCCGGCGCCATCCAAAACACCCTTTGGTGCTACGGCACCAGCGACTCCTATCCCGCCTCCTACAGCCTGGACTGCTTCGCCTCCTGCGACCAGAAGTATTTCCTGGACATGCAGTTCGCGCTCCGCGCCAATGACCCGGCATTCTTCGGCCAGCGCGGCGTCATTCCGTGGATCATCCGCTACACCCGCCCCGACACCCTCCTCTGGGAGGCCAAACTGATCCGGCACTATCTCATCGAAGGCAAACGAACCATGCTCAGCTATGAATATGGTTTCACCTTCAACCCCAATCACCTTATGGACGGGGACTGCGCGGAGGGCCTCAGGCATTGGACGGTACTGGCCGCCGCACCCGGCACGGTCGTCTCGCGCGTCGTCAAGGACTATGGCTTCAACCGCGGCACCCGCTGCACCGTCCCCGCGGCAGGCGACCGCGTCATCGAGTTCAAACGCACCCCCGGCAAAGTCAATCAAGTCCGCCAGACCCTGCAAAATCTCAAGGTCGGAAAGACCTATGAGATTACTCTGCGCGGCGCCGACGGCGAAAATGTCGACCACGACGGCGCGTTTCCTTTGCGCCTTTCCAACTTGCGCCTGGCGGTCCATGGCGCCGCCGTCCAAAAAGAGCACTGCGTCGTCCACGTCTATCCCATCGTCGCCAACAACACCCGCGGACGCAAGCACCCGCTGGTCGGGAACCACCACTGCCTGGTCTTCCAGGCGACCGCGCCGACGGCGGAACTCGTCATCTCCGACGAAGCCCCCGACTACCCCGCGCGCACCTACCACGGACAGCCTTTCGCCTCCGCCGAACCGACCCAGAAGCGCGTGCTCTTCAATCTCGTGCAAGTAACGGAGCTGCTTGATGGGTGGGATCGGTAAAACGCGCATGCCTTGATTTTGAGTCCACAGAACACACAGAAGCCACAGAAACCTTCTTTGGCTGGACAACATAGTCCGTTCTGTGTTTTTCTGTGTATTCTGTGGACTGTTTTAGGGAAGGGGGGAAAGCCACGACTCATGCCGATGAAAGCAAATCGGCTACGGATTGATTCACAGGAGAAAAGAACATGCAAGCGGGATTGACAGGACTGGACTATGTGCTGATCATCGTCTATCTGGCGGCGATCATCGCGCTGGGAATCTGGCAGGGCGTGCGGCAGAAGAACACGGAGGAGTTCCTGCTGGCGGGGCGCAAGATGATGTGGTGGCCGGTCGCCATCAGCTCCTTCGCCGCCTATTTCTCGGCGATCAGCTATGTCGCGATACCCGGCGAGGCCTACAACTACGGCCTCACGATGTTCCTGGCGATGGTCTTCCTGGCCCTCCCGACGCCCGTCGCCCTGATCGTTTTCGTCAAGCTCTTCTACAAGCTGAAACTGTGGACGGCCTACGAGTATCTGGAAAAGCGCTTCTCGATGGGCATCCGGGTCATGGGCAGCAGCATCTACCTGCTGAACAAATGCGTGTACCTCGGCGTGGCGCTCTACGCGACCGCGATGATGCTGGAACCCGCCCTCGGCTGGAGCATGCTCTTCTCCATCTGCCTCGTCGGCCTCGTCGGCCTCCTCTACGCCTCCCTCGGCGGCATGAAGGGCATCATCTGGACCGACGTCGCGCAGTTCTTCGTGCTCTGCGGCGGCGTCGTGGCCGTCATCATCTTCATCCTGATTAAACTGCCGCACGGCGCCGCCGACGTCTGGAACACGACCGTCGCCACCAACCACGGCTTCAACATCGGCCCCAAGAGCGGCTTCTGGAGTTTCGACTTCTCGCAGCGCATCACCTTCTGGGCGTGGACCATCGCGATGATCCCCCACTGCATCTCGCCGGCCACGGACCAGGTCAGCCTGCAACTGAGCCTCTCCTGCAAGAACTACAAGAATGTCATCTGGTCCTCCCTGGGCTCCGCCTTCGGCAGCTGGCCGGTCGTCCTGCTCTTCTACATCTGCGGCCTCGCACTTCTGGCCTACGTGCGGATCCTGGGGCTGGGGCAAGGCATTGACCCGGAGGCCCTGGGCAAGGGCGACAAGGTCTACACCTACTTCGTGACCCACATCCTCCCGGTCGGCATCCGCGGGCTGATCGTGGCGGGGCTGCTGGCGGCGATCATGTCGACCATCGTCTCGCTGCTCAACAGCCTGGCGACGGTCACGCTGAAGGACATCTACCAGCGGGTCGTGGTGACCGGCCGGGATGACCGGCACTACCTCGTCGTCTCCAAGGCGCTGATGGTGCTCTGGGGGTTCCTAGCGATCGGCAGCAGCCTCGCCATCGCCACCATCTGCAAGCGCTACAATGTGCCGCTCATCGAGATCTCCAACACCTGCCTCGGCATCTTCTCCGGGCTACTCATCGGCATCTTCGCGCTGGGGATGATGAACTTCCGCGCCAACAGCCTGTGCGCCATCATCGGCCTGGCGGGCTCCTTCTGCGTGACCTTCTACTTCGCAATCTTCCACTACCTGCTGAAGGACAAGGGCGACCGCATGAGTTTCCTGTGGTTCGCGGTGCTCGCCCCCTTCGGCGTCTTCCTCATCGGCTCCATCGCCTCGCTCTTCGTCCGCCCCGCCGACAAGCGCCAGTATGTCGTCTGGGGAAATCCACTGCTGAAATGGGAATCCGAGGCCACGCTGGAAAAATGACCATGCACCGATGGCTCTGCATCCTGCTGCTGGCGGCGGCGTGGCTGCCTGGCGGGGACGCTGTGCAGACGCTGATGGCGGGCCTGGAGCACCCGAACTTCTGGACCGCCGTCCACGCCGCCGAGTATCTGATCGACCTAAGGCAGGCGCCCGAGGCGGTCGACGCCTTTGTCGCGCGGAAACGGGGCTGCGCGTCCGTCCCCGTCGAGCGCATCGGGCTGTGGCGGGTCATGGCCCTGCGGGCGGAGGGCGCGGAACGCGCCGCGGCCATCGCCTGCCTCCGCCGCGCCGCCTTCGCGGAGCCGCCCGCCCCCGACCAGACCCACGCCATCGAGACGCTCCTGAAACTGCAATACCGCTGCACGCCCAGGGAGGCCTCCCGCCTGCGGGCCATCCTGAAGGACAGCGCCTCCCAGCCTGGCCTGCAGATCTATTCCGCCGCGCTGCTGGCGCTCGCCGAGCCAGAGGGCTACGCGGCGCTGGAACGACTGCTGGAACGCCATCGCGAGGAACCCGTCTGGTGCGGCGTCCTGCTCTACGCCCTGCGCCTGGTGCCGAGCCCCACCGAGCGCCTCTTCGCGCAGGTGCAGGCCATCTGCCGCGAAGCCCCGTCGGAATCGCACCGCGTGGCGGCGGCGTTCCTGCTGCTGAACCACCGTCGGATGCGCTTCGCCGAGATTCCCCGACTCCCCTCCGAGCCAGGCAAGGACGCGCTCGCGCTGCTCTGGCTTCACGCGCCTAAAAGCCCAGCCTTCCGGCAAATGCTGGAACGGATGCGGCAATCCGACACCATCGAACTGCGCCTGTTCGCGGCCTATATCGCGGCGATGGCAACATCGGCATAGCCGACATGGCGTGACATTGCGGGCGATTTGTGCGCTATAGTATGTCCATCGCCCGAACCGGGAGAAACCGCATGACGCCACGCAAGAAGAAAATCCCGTTGAACATCTCTGACTACGGAAAATTGGTCAGGGGCGGCTACTACTATGTGGACAAGACACTGCTGGTGAAGCACCTGCTCGACAGCGGCAGTGAGGTCACGCTGTACGCACGCCCGCGGCGTTTCGGCAAGTCGCTGAACCTCTCGATGCTCGACTGCTTCTTCAACATCGACGGGCGCGGCAGGGATCTCTTCGAGGGCACCGCCATCATGCGGGCCGGCGAGGACTATACCTCCGAAATGGGAAAGTACCCCGTCGTAAAACTCACCTTCAAGGAGATGAAGCAGCCGAACTACGCCGCGGCGGAAGCCAACTTCCGGATCATCATCCGAAAAGCCTGGGAGCAACACAGTTATCTCAGGAACAGCCCGAAACTGGAGCCGCAGCACCAGCGGCAGGTCGACGACATCCTTTTCGACCGAATGGCCACCGGACCACTGGCGAACTCCATCGCCGATCTCACGTTTTTTTTGCACCGCCACCACGGCGCGCCCGCCGTGCTGCTCTTCGACGAGTACGACGTCCCGCTGGAGGCGGGCTACACGGGCGGCTACTACCAGGAGGCGTTGGCGCTCATGCGCTCTTTGATGAGCTCGTCGTGCAAGGACAACCCCCACCTGCGCCAGGCCGTCCACACCGGCTGCCTGCGCATCGCCCGCGAGAGCATCTACACCGGCTTCAACAACCCCACCATCAACACCCTCCTCTCGACCGATGCCAGCGACTGCTTCGGCTTCACCGAGAAGGAGGTGCAAGCGATGTTCGGATACTACGGCATGGAGAAACTGATGCCGACCGTGCGCGACTGGTACGACGGCTACCGCTTCGGGAACACGGAGATCTACAACCCCTGGAGCCTGCTGCATTTCCTCCACGAGGCATTCTCGGATCCGAGGCGCGCCGTCCAGCCCTACTGGATGAATACCTCAGGCAACAACCTGCTCGTGGAATTGATCCGCACCAGCACTGCGGCCAGGACGACACGCAACGCCGTCGAGAAACTGCTCGACGGCGAAACCGTCGTGTGCAAGGTCAACGAGAACGTCAACTACGATTCGCTCAAGACCGAGGCGGACGCCATCTGGAACCTGCTGCTCTTCACCGGATACCTCAAGCCGGCGGAACCACCGGCCCTCCTAGAAAACAACTACCGCGTGCCGCTGCGGCTGGTGAACCGCGAAGTGGAGTACATCCTCCGGGAGAAGGTCGAGGTCTGGTACATGGAACTCTACCACAGCGGGCAGCAGATGCCGCTCGTCAACGCCCTCGAAGACGGGAAACCCGAGAACGCCCAGGCGATGCTCGACGACCTCTTGATGCAGACTGTCTCCTACCACGACAGCCAGGAGAACTTCCACCACGGCTTCCTCGCCGGCCTCCTCGCCGGTGCCCCCGGACGCCTCTGCATCTCCAACCGCGAATCCGGCGACGGACGCTCCGACCTGACCCTTGAAGCGAAGGACTACTCCGCCGCCGCCGTCATCGAGGTCAAGGAGGCCGCCGCCCGCACTCCCGAGGCCCTTCAGCAGGCCGCCGAAAAGGCCCTCGAACAGGCCGTCAATCTGCACTATGACGCCCCCCTGCGCCTGCGCGGCTTCCACCAGGTCCACGTCTATGGCATCGCTTGCCACGCCAAGCGCTGCCGCATCCTCATGCAGCCCGAAAACTGATTGACATCGCGCTGTTCCCCATACGGGTCGGCAATTGCCTCAGTGGAAGCCCCGAAAATGGTTGCCACGGCGTCCTCGCCGTGGCCCCCCGGCGAACGACCGGTTTCGGGCATGAAGCGTGCCTTCCACGATAGACACCGCCACGGCGGGACGCCGTGGCAACGTCTTTGTGGACATCTCTGGTTGAACATTCTGCACAGTTGAGGCAATTAGCGCCCCTCTTGGGGAGCATAGCGATTGACATCGCATCGCGATGCCTGTTGACATGATGGGAAAAATCGGCGACATGGAACTGATGGCGCGGCACCGCCCCGCGCTGCGGCGGATCGCGGCGGAAAGCATGGTCCTGATGAAGAACGATCCTGCGGCGCTGCCGCTGCGGGAGGGCCGCCGCGTGGCGCTTTTCGGCGCCGCGCAGTTCCATCTGGTCAAGGGCGGCGCGGGCAGCGCCGACGTCTTCAACGGCGCGACCGTCGAACTCGCCGACGCGCTGCTGGAAGCCGAGGCGCAGGGGCGGCTGCAGCTGGAACACGACCTGCTGGACAATTATCGCGAAGACGCGGATTTCGCCCCCGCGCCGACGGCGGTGGCGGCCGCGGCGGCGCGGTGCGACGCCGCCGTGTGGATCCTCTCCCGCAACTCCGGCGAGGGGCTCGACCGACAGGACGCCGAGGGGGACTTCCGCCTCTCCCGCGCCGAGACCGAACTGCTCGCCCTGCTGAAACGGCATTTCCCTGGACGGCTGGCCGTGGTGCTGAACACCTGCGGCGTCCTGGGCATACGGGAACTGGCGGAGGCGCCCGAGGTCGCCGCGATCCTCTTCGCGGGGCTGCCAGGCGGCGAGGCGGGGCACGCCATCGCCGACGTCCTGCTGGGTGCGGTCAATCCGTCGGGGCGCCTGGTCGACACCTGGGCCGCCGCCTACGCGGACTATCCGAGCAGCGCGAGTTTCCGCCGTTCCAAGTTCCGCGTCGACTACGAGGAGGGCGTCTTCGTCGGCTACCGCTGGTTCGAGGCCTGCCAGAGCGAACAGGCCAAGGTCGTCTACTGCTTCGGGCATGGCCTGAGCTACACCGCCTTCACGCACGAGCTCCTGGCGTTCCACGCCGACGGCGACGCCATCCGCGCCCGCTGCCGCGTCGCCAACGCGGGCCGCGTGGCGGGCAGGGAGAGCCTCGGGCTGTGGAGCGAACTTGAGACGCCCTCGCGCCTCGACCGCCCCGCCGCCGAACTGCGCGGCTTCGCCAAGACCCCCCTGCTCCAGCCTGGCCAAAGCGCCGACCTCGAACTCTCGTGCAAGGCAGGCGACCTCGCCGTCTTCGACGAGGATGGCATCCTCGCACCGCCAGGCAGCTGGGTCGTCGAGCAAGGCCGCTACCGCATCACGCTGGGCGGCTCCGTCCGCGAGCGCTTCGCGGCTGGGAAGGTCGATTTCACCGAAGACCGATGCCTTTCCACGCCAGGCCTGAAATTGACGCCTGGCCTTCGGCGCACCCTCGTCCCAGGCAAGGCGCCCGCCGTGCGCGGCACCTTCGTCGCGGAGCAGCCCGACGCCGATTCGGAGGACCTGTCCGTCGAATCCAGTTTCATCGACGCCCTCGGCGAATCGCCGAAGCCCGCCGCCCGCGAAGCGGCCTCCGAGGCCACACAGAAGATCCAGCTCTCCGAAGTCGGCGGCAACGGAATCACCCTCGACGACTTCCTGGACCAGCTCTCCCCGCGCGAACTGCTGGGGCTGTGCCAGGCGCAGCTGCCCGCCTTCCCGCACGGCACCGCGGGCATCGGCGACCTGCGGCAATACGGCGTCCCCAACCCGCAGACCGCCGACGGGCCTGCGGGCGTGCGCCTGGCCGTCCCCACGAGCAGCCTGCCCTCGCCGATGCTGGCGGCCTGCTCCTGGGACCACGAGGCCATCTTCGAACTCGGCGCGGTCATGGGGCGCGAGGCCGACGCCAACGGCATCGACATCATGCTCGCCCCTGGCCTCAACCTCCACCGCGACGTCCTCTGCGGCCGCAACTTCGAGTACTACTCCGAGGATCCCGTGCTTTCAGGCACCATCGCCGCCTCCATGGTGCGCGGCATCCAGTCCACGGGCACCTCGGCGACCCTGAAGCACTTCGCCGCCAACAACAAGGAGGAATACCGCTTCTTCTGCAGCAGCATGGTCTCCGAACGCGCCCTGCGCGAAATCTACCTCAGGAACTTCGAGATCGCCGTCAGGATCGGGCGCCCGCACTGCATCATGAGCGCCTACAATTCCCTGAACGGCGTCAAGGTCAGCACCTTCCGCAACCTGCTCACGGGCATCCTCCGCGACGAATGGGGCTTCGACGGCCTCGTCATGACCGACTGGCGCAACAACTCCCACCTGTGGCAGGAACTCCTCGCGGGAAACGACATCAAGATGCCCTTCGGCTACCCCGAGGAACTCGAGATGGCCCTCGGCAAACTCGGGACGCTCCTCCCGCTGGAAGCCGTCCGCCGCAGCGCGCGGCGCGTGCTGGAACTGGTGCGGAAGACCAGGAAGTTCCGCGACCACGACCTGGGGCGGGTCTTCGAGTTGACGCGGGCGCGCCCCCTCGTCATCCTCCCGCAGGAGATCAGCGAGATCTCCTGCAACATCACCCGCCTCGAGGTCTGCGACGACGCCTTCAGCCGCCTCTGCCACGCCCGACTCTGCAAGGACCAGCGCGGCCAGGACGTCTTCATCCGATACTGCCTCCGCGCCGAGGCGGGGCGATACCGCCTCTCGGCCCGCACCGCCGCCGTCCACGACACGACGCGCCTCGAAGCGGTCGTCGACGGAAAAAGCCTGGGCCTCCTCCCCGTCGCCCCGACTGGCGGCATGCACGCCTTCCAGACCACTGGCCCCTGGGAGTTCACCCTCGACGCAGGCGAACACGACCTGAAGATCTATACCCGCGACACCACCGACACCCACTTCGCCAGCCTCGGCGCGCTGCGCATCGACCCCGTGTGAACCGCCTGGCGGCTCAATGGGTCAGCGCCAGGAAGTCTGTCGGGGACGGCACGGGGATCATGTCCTCAGGGAAATGCCGCGCGTTTCTTGCGATGATGAAGTCCGCCCCGCTGGATTGCGTCTGCCATTCCCGTTTTCGCGGCCGCCGCCTCTACGTCCTCCTCGGCGGCGGGTTCGCGAGGGCGTTTCGCCGCACGGCGCCAGGGGTGGTTCGGCGCAGGCGCCGAAAGACGGCGCTCAGATAGTATTCGTTGCGGAAGCCCGTCATGCGGGCGATTTCGCGCAGGGAATAGTCGGAGTTGAGCAGGTATTCCTCGACATGGCGCACGCGCTCCTCGTTCAGGAGTTCGGAGAAGCCCTTGCCGAAGAGTTCGTGCAGCAGATGCAGGGTGCGGGATTCGGAGAGGTTCAGTTCGCCCGCGAGGTCGGGGACGGTCACGGGCTCCTTGAAGTGGTAGAGGAAGAAGCGGTGGATCTGCCCGCGCCGCCCAGTCTCCTCGGCGAACTGCGCGCGGAGGTTCGCGGCCAGCAGCAGCAGCGAGTAGCCCGAGGCGACCAGCACGGTCTCCAGCATCGGACGCCGCCCTTCGTCCCACGCGGGCATCGCCGCATACAGCCGACGGTAGGTCGGCGAAAAGCCCGAAAGATCGAAGTCGGGGTCACGGAAGGCGCCGACGAAGATGGTGGCGGCGTGCACCTTCCCCAGGAACAGCGGCATCACCAGTTCGGTGACGCCGCGCCAGCAGCAGAACTGGAAGGGCCTGCCCTCCCGCGCCGCCCGCTCCATCGCCTCCATCCGACAGTGCGCGCCGCACCGCTTCCGCGATCCCTTCCGATATTCGCAGCACGGAAAATGGTGGACGTTGACGTCTGGCAGCAGCCGCGTGCGGTCTGGCATGATGAAGGCCCCGATGTGGTCGTGCAGCGTCAGCCGCACGCCCGCGACCTCCTCCATCCCGTGCCAGTAGCCCAGCATCTTCTCCACGGCGCCCTCGCCATGAAACGACAGGCGGTTGCCTTCCATCAGCGGCTCGCCTCCATTGAATGATTGCCCTCAGTGGACGCCGCCCAAGGACAGGCGCCCCGACTGCCCCACGCGCCTTGCACCCGCCCCCAGAATGGTCCATGCATTTTCATCTTCTTCACGCCTCCCCCGATAATATGACACCATGTCGCCGCATTGCCAACCGCTCCGCACGCCACCCACAGCGGCGGCCTCCCTGCGTCGCTTGACGTGCCGCCGTGTGGAATGCGTAGCCACGGCGTCCCGCCGTGGCTACGTCCGCTTCGTCAATCGCGCCCCATCCACACGCTTCTGGCGTGTCTGCATTATGAGGGGCTGTCACCGCCCCTTTGTGGGAACAAATAGGGCGCGGGAAATGTGAATTTCGGTTGGCACGCCCAAGAAGGAATATTATCTTATCACGGCTTTCTCCTTTACGCAAACGAACACCTTCCCCATTGCCATGGAAGCCGCGAAGAGGTGGCAAGCCGAAGGCGAGCGCGTTTTCCTTATTTTCTGGATTCACGGAGGAATCCCGTCACATACAACTCCGCTGATGGGCAGTGTCATGAACAATAGCAATCTCTACATTGTTGACAACTCAAACGAGCAATTGTCTGTCAAGCACTACCTTGCCGAATGGTGTGGCCTCTCCACACAGATGGACATCGCCACAGGCTATCTTGAAATCGGCGGGCTGCTCACGCTTGATACGAACTGGCAGCAACTTGACAAGATCCGTATCATCCTTGGAAACGAGGTGACCCCGCGCACGGCCTCTGTGCTTCGCAACGCCGCCGCGCAGGGCTTCCTATCCCAAATGCAGACGAGCCTTGATGCGGAACAGTCCAAGAACGACTTCCTGCTGGGAGTCCCCGCAATCGTCGACGCGCTGAAAAGCGGGAAGATTGAATGCCGTGTCTACGAAAAGGGCAAGTTCCACGCGAAAGCCTACATTACGCATTTTCGCGATGATGTGCACGCGCACTTTCTCACTTCCATGCACATCCCCAGCGACTATGCGCTCGTCGGCTCCAGCAATTTCACCGCCGCAGGGCTTACGCAGAATGTCGAGCTGAATGTCCAAATCAAGGACAACGTCGATGAACTGCAGGCTTGGTTCGAGGACCGCTGGAACGAAAGCACGGACATCACCGCCGCCGTCCTCAAGATCGTCGAGAACCACGTCAAGGACTACTCGCCCTACGAAGTCTATCTGCGTTCCATGTACGAGTTCTTCAAGGGCAGGGAGAAAACGGTCTCGGAATGGGAGCGCGAGTCATCCGTCATGTACAAGGTCCTTTCGCAATATCAGCGGGACGGCTACAACAACCTCGTCGAGATCGCCGACAAGTACTCGGGCGCCTTCCTCTGCGACGGCGTCGGACTCGGCAAGACGTTCGTCGGCCTCATGCTGATCGAGCGCTTTGTCATGCGCGAGCGACTGAACGTCGTCCTCGCCGTTCCAGCTTCTGCACGAGTCTCCGTGTGGGAAACTGCCATCCGCAAATACATGCCAGATCTTCTTGACGGATTCTTCCCATTCCGCATTGTCAACCATACCGACCTTATCCGCGACAAGATGCAGAACCTCATGGGGCAGATCGCCGCGCAAGGTGAGATCGTGATCATCGACGAAGCGCACCACTTCCGCAACCAGAGCGGAAAGGCGTATCGCAAGTTCCTCGACATGATGTCCGAGGATCACGCGAAGAAGAAGAAGCTGTTCATGCTTACGGCCACCCCGATCAACAACAGCCTCCTCGACTTGCAGCACTTGATCGAACTCTTCACACACCGCCAGGACGACTACTTCAAGTCCCTCGGCATCAACAGCCTCTCTGGGCACTTCAAGAAGCTTGGCGCGGAGATTGACGCGCTTTCGGCCGAAGACGCATCCGTTCAGGTCCAGTCCGCCTTTTCGACAGATCCGCTCATCAAGGAACTCGTCGTCCAGCGCAGCCGCGCATACGTCAAGCAGAGCCTTGACGCGGAAGAGGGCGCACAGGTCTTGTTCCCGAAGATCAAGAAGCCCGTCGTAGCGGACTACTCGCTCCGCACGACGTGCGGCGCGCTCCTCGACCATTTCTCCGCGCTCTTCAACCGCAGGGACTCCCGCGGCCGCTCCATCCCGATTCTGTCCCTTGCCGTCTATTCCCCGTACGAGGCGGTATACTACAAGGGCGACCTCAGCAAGGTCGATCCAATGAAGATGGGACGCCAGCAGCAGATCGTGGCCCTCATTCGCCAGCTGTTGCTGAAGCGCTTCGAGAGTTCAGTCGCCGCATTCCAGGAGACCTGCGTGCGCATCTACCATCGCCTCAAGACGTTTCTCGCCGATTATCACGACAAGAACGCCCACCTCGTCGACAAGACGCTTGCGCAGCAGCGCGACGTGATCGAGTTCGTCGAACAGTACATCAGGGTGAATCTCGTCCGCGCGGACGAAGGCATCGAGGATTTCGAGGACGACCTCCCAGAGTACGTGTGGGACGTCGAGGACAACGACCTTTCAGAGGATGACTTCGACATCGGCGCCATGCTGGACGATACGGTTCTCGATCTTGCCAACCTCTCCCAGCTCATCCGCGACATGATCAGCTTCGATCCTTCGCAGGACGACAAACTCAACGTCCTCAAGAACCTGCTCGCCAACGACCCGCGCCTCCAAAACCGCAAGGTGCTGATCTTCACCGAATACCGCGCCACGGCCAAGTATCTGGAGCGGGAGCTGTCAAAGGCTGGATTCGCAGGCCTGTTCGAGATCGACGGACAGAGCAAGGGCGACCGCCACGAGATGGTGCAGCGTTTCGCCCCATACTACAACGAAACGTCGTCGGCCGCGATCGGCGGAAACGAGATCCATACGCTCATCGCCACCGACGTTCTTTCCGAGGGGCTTAACCTTCAGGATGCCTCGCGCCTCGTCAACTACGAGCTTCACTGGAACCCCGTCCGCCTCATGCAGCGCATCGGCCGCGTGGACCGCCGCCGCAGCGCCGACGTCGAGGCACGGCTCCTTGCCGACCACCCTGGTATTGCCTCGGATCGCGATGAAGTGTTCTACTGGAACTTCCTTCCGCCAGATGAACTCGAGAACCTGCTCGCGCTCTACCAGACGGTCTCCCGAAAGACGCTCCGCATCTCCAAGTTGTTCGGCATCGAGGGCAAGCAACTGCTTACGCCAGACGACGACTTCGCCGCGCTGAAGGACTTCAACGCCCAGTACGAAGGCACGCCCTCCGAAATGGAGGAAATCTCGCTTGCCTACCAGCGGCTTCTCAAAGACAATCCAGGCTACATTGACAACGTGAAGAACCTGCCCGCCAAGATGTACAGCGGAAAGGCATCTTCCAAGCTGAAAGGCGTGTTCTTCTGCTACGAGCTGCCCGTCAGGAAGTCTGACGGCTCCATGGCGGAAGAAGGCATGTACAAATGGTTTGTCCTCGATCCCGCCGCAAAGACCGTCTCCGAGAACGTCGGGGCCATCTGGCATGCCATCCAGTGCGAGAAGAACGAGCCTCGCATCGTGACCCTCGGGCATGATGACTTCCCCACCATCCGCAAGATGATGGAGAAGCACATCCGCAACACCTACATGAAGAAGATCCAGGCGCCGCTCGGCGCGGCCCCGCGCCTTGTCACGTGGCTTCAGCTCGCGTAGTGGAGGAAACGCCTTGGCCCTTCCAGTAAACATAGACGATCTGGTCAACCACCGCAAGGTGGAGTGTGCGCGTATCGAGTACAAGGAGGGATGGAATCCCGAAAAGGTGCTCCACACCCTGTGCGCATTTGCCAATGACATCGATAACTGGGGTGGCGGGTATGTCATATTGGGCGTTGCGGAGAAGGACGGCAAGCCGATGTTTCCAGTAAAGGGCTTGCAGTCTGATTCTATCGACAAGATTCAGAAGGAGCTTCTGGGCGTTTGCCATCTCATTGAACCCTTGTATCTGCCAGTCGTCGAGCCGATTGAGTATCAGGGAAAGACGCTGCTCGTCATCTGGGCACCAGGTGGCGACGAGCGCCCCTACGCCTGTCCCGACCATATTCTGAAGAAGGGGAAGTCCCCCAAGTCGTATTTCATCCGCAAGATGTCCAGTACGGTGAAGGCGTCCCGTGCCGCCATGAAGGAACTGTTTGAACTGTCTGGTGACGTTCCGTTTGACGACCGCCCCAACATGCAGGCGGCAGTCACCGATCTCAAGGTGAACCTCATGGCGGACTACCTTCGCGAAGTCGGCAGCGACCTCTACCCTGCGGCGGAGGGAATGTCTCCGTTGGAGCTTGGGAAGAACCTGCGGATCGTTCGCGGCGCGGAGGAAAACGTCAAGCCGCTCAATGTGGGGCTTTTGTTTTTCAATCCGCACCCCGAGGACTTCTTCCGCTATGCGTGGATCGAGGTCGTGGACAAGCCCGACCCCACGGGGCAGGGAATGACGGAGAAATACTTCAAGGGGCCGCTGCACATACAGCTGCGCGAGGCGCTGGCTTTCATCAAGAACTACGTGCTTCAGGAAAAGGTGTTCAAGCTGTCCGACCGCGCGGAGGCGGAGCGCCACTGGAACTATCCGTATGTCGCCATCGAAGAGGCGCTTGCCAATGCGGTTTACCACAAGTCCTACCGCAAGCCGGAGCCGATCGTCGTCACGTTCACGCCAGATCGAATGGAGATCAACAGCCTTCCTGGCCCAGACAGGTCGATCAGGAAAGCGGACTTGGAAAAGTTCCGTCTTTTCGCCAAGCAGGACAGAAACCGTCGCATCGGGGACTTCCTGAAGGAACTTGAACTCGCCGAAGCGCGCAACACGGGTTATCCCGCAATCCTGCGCGCGGTCGAAAGGAACGGTTCGCCCAAGCCGATCATCGAGACGAACGCAAGCCGGGACTACTTCACCTTTGTCCTGCCCATCCACAAGTATTTCCGTCAGTCCGATGCGAAGACCATGCGCGAACTGAACGCCACCGATGACCCGATAACCGTACCAGTAACCGACCCAGTACCGACCCAGTACCGACCCAGTACCGTACCAGTGACCGACCCAGTTCGGAAACTGCTTTCCGCTCTGAAAAACGGGCCTTGTTCGCCGTCTGAACTGCGGGTTGCCGTTGGCATAAAACACCGCCAGACATTCAGGGGAAATTATCTCAATCCCGCCTTGAAAGATGGGCTTATATGCTTAAAAGACGGCATTTCTCCGCATGATCCGAACGTTCGCTATTCTCTGACGGATATGGGGCTGCGGGTTTTGAATGAGACTGTAAGCGAGACTGTAAATGAATCGACAAAACGTCCTGATGTCACGATAGATGAGGCGTTAAATGAGGGAGTAAATGTTTTATCGTCCGGTGAGCGGACGATAAAACGGACGATAAAAGAAGGCTTGCTGGAAGTCATCTCTCGAACGCCAGGAGTGGCTGGACCTGCCTTAATAGCAGCTACAGGCAAGGGGAGGACCATTGTAATGGAGGCTTTGGCAGCGCTTCGACGTGACGGAAAGATCGAGCATCGTGGCAGCAAGAAGACCGGCGGCTACTACATGAAGTAAAGGAGAACCACAATGAAACTGGTAGAGAACGACATCATGAACATCCGTGACGTGACGGACTTCGGTGGACTCCTCAGGTATTTCCGCGACCACCTGAACTGGAATCTCGGCATCGATGATCTCAGCGACGTCGAGGACTACGCGTACGGGTTCGACGCGAACGATCTTGGCCTGAAGGATGAAGAGTTCGCCAAGATCAAGTCGCTCTACCAGCTGCCGCCACTGGAGGCGAACCAGCAGTGGGGCATCTTCTGCGTCGAGTTCAACACGGAGAAGTTCTCCGTCACCGCGCTCCGCAAGATTCTCTCCCGCCTCGTCCCCACGCGCCGCAACGCCACGATGCACACGGTCTGGGACGAGAAGGACCTGCTCTTCCTCTGTTTCTGGGGCACGGGCGGCAACCGCACGATCTGCGCCGCGCACTTCGAGCAGCAGTCTGACGCCCTCTCGCAAGTGCGCACGATCCACTGCGCCCCGACAATGGAAGACCCCGTCGTTCTCGCCCACTTCGAGGAGAGGCTCGCCCGCCTTGAATGGCCGAAAGACACGTCCGACTACGAAAAGTGGCACAACTCGTGGTCTGCGGCGTTCGATACGTACTGGGGCGAGGTCATCAAGACCTCCGCCGCGCTCGCCGAGCGGATGGCGAAGGTCGCCAAGGACATCAAGGGGCGCATCCTCGAGGCGATGCGCGTCGAGACCGCGAAAGGCTTCATCCACCTCCTATGCAAAAAGGTCAAGGACATGCTTGTCCATGATCTCGACGAATCCGACTTCGCGGACATGTACGCGCAGACGATCGTCTACGGGCTCTTCTCCGCACGCTGCCTGGACAAGACGCCCGACACCTTCAGCATCGAAGAGGCGATCGACCTCATCCCGAACACGAATCCGTTCCTCAAGAACATGATGCGCGACTGCTGCACCGTGCGGAAGGGCGGCGGCATCTCCTTCGACGAGCTGGGCGTCGCCGACGTGGTGGACATGTTCGCGAAGGTGGATGCAGCCAAGATCGCCGCCGATTTCGGGAGGCAGACGGGCGGTGGACGCGAGGACCCCGTCATCTACTTCTACGAGGAGTTCCTCAAGGCGTACGACAAGGAGCAAAAGGTCAAGTGCGGCGAGTTCTACACGCCCATGCCCGTCGTCTCTTTCATGGTCCGCGCCGTGGATCACATTCTCCGCACGCAGTTCAATCTCCCCGACGGCCTCGCCACCGAGACAAAGAAGACGATCACGGTCGCTTCAAAAGGAACGAAGAAGAACAGCAAAAAGGAAGTCCCTGTAATCCAGATCCTCGACCCCGCTACGGGAACGGGCACCTTCCTCCGCGAAATCATTCTTACCATCCACAATACTTTCAAGAAGAACTACGCCAAATCGGGACGGCCGCAGACTGCGACAGCCGTATCCTCCGCCTGGAGCCACTACGTAAACCTCAACGTCCTCCCCCGCCTCAACGGCTTCGAACTGATGATGGCGCCCTACGCCATCGCGCACATGAAACTCGCGATGGTACTCAAAGAAACAGGTTACAACTTCAGTAGCCCCGGATCGGACCGACTCCACATCTATCTCACCAACTCGCTGGAGGAACCTGGAGACTCCGAACTGCAGGTCAGGATCCACGACTCCGATCCCCTCGCTACAGAATCCGTCGCCGCCAACGGGGCCAAGAAAAACAACGGCATCAATATCATCATTGGCAATCCACCGTATTCGGGCATCTCGCAGAATAACGGCGAATGGATCACGAAAATGGTCAATGAATACAAGGTCGAACCAGGGGGAAAACAGAAGCTTCAGGAGCGTAAGAACTGGCTGAACGATGACTATGTGAAGTTTATGCGCCTTGCGCAGCACTTTGTTGAACGTGGGGGAGCGGGAGTTCTTGCCTACATCAATCCGCATGGCTTCATTGACAATCCGACTTTCCGTGGCATGAGGTGGAATCTCATGCAGGCATTCGATGAAATCTATGTGCTGAATCTGCACGGCAACGCGAAGAAGAAGGAAACCTGCCCCGACGGGACTAAGGACGAAAACGTATTTGACATCATGCAGGGCGTGAGCATCAACATCTTCGTGAAACACGGCAATATTTCCCAACGCAGAGACGCAAAAGCGAAGAGCGCGTCGCGACCGCCACAAAACATCGTCCATTACGCCGACATGTGGGGCTTGCGCGAAGATAAATACGATGCACTTGAGAAAGGTTTGCTCAATTCGATTAAATGGCAGACGGTTGAAGTAAAAGAACCAATGTGCTTCTTCGTGCCAAAGAATAACGAAGGCGAAGGAGAATACAACCGGGGGTTCCGGATCGATAAACTCATAAAGGTAAACAGTACGGCGGTACTTACTATGGGGGATTCATTTGTCGTCTGTAGCGACAAACATATTTTGGGGAAAAGAATCCAATACGTAAATGAAAACACGCCAGCAGAAGATTCTCTCAAAGAACAATTTGGCCTAGGTAAGAATTATGCAGAATTCTTACTGGGAAATCTTCCTTTGCCTGAGGTCATCAAGACGTATAATTACCGACCGTTTGACAAGCGCTGGGTTAATTATTCGCCGAAGAGTATTTGGCGTACTCGTATTACGGTGATGCAGCATTTTGAACAACAGGGTAATGTTGGCTTAGTAACATGTAGGCAATCAGCGACAGAGTCGTGGGCATTGGCAAATGTAACCGATTGCATAGCGGATGACTGTTTTGTTTCCAACAAGACGAAAGAGCGTGGCTATGTCTTTCCCCTTTACCTCTACGAGGAGTATCACGGGAAGATGCAGAAGGTGCCGAACCTGAATTCGGAGATTGTGAAGAAGATCGAGGCGGCGCTTGGCGAAAAAACAACACCCGCAGACATCTTCAACTACATCTACGCCGTATTGCATTCGCCGACGTACCGCGAGAAGTTCAAGGAGTTTCTGAAGATCGACTTCCCTCGTATCCCGTACCCGACATCCGCCGCGACGTTCCACGCGCTGGCGGCGCTTGGCGCTCAGCTCGTCGCGATCCACACGATGAAGGACTTCAACGAGGCGGACGACGTGGCGTTTGAGGATGCGGGCGGTCGCGAAGTCGGCAAGGTGTCGTGGAAGAACGGCTCCGTGTACATCAACAAGGAGTCGCGCTTCACGGGCGTGGAAGAGGCGACGTTCAACCAGTACATCGGCGGCTACCAGCCGTTGCAGAAATGGCTCAAGGACCGCAAGGGCCGCACGCTCTCCGACGCCGACATCTCGCACTACAAGCGCATCGTCCGCGCCCTCCGCCGCACCGCCGCGCTCATGTCCGAAATCGACAAGATTTGAAATCGTACTTTTCCACACGCGCTCCCGAAAAGATGCGCGGCATTTTTGCCTAACGCTTTGTTCCCCAAGAAGGTCGGTAACAGCCCCTCATAATGCAGACACGTTAGAAGCCTGTGGGTTGGGCGCGATTGACGAAGCGGACGTAGCCACGGCGTCCCGCCGTGGCAGGTGGATGAGCCACACAGGGTTTGCAATGGGGCGGCGAAATCGTTCGCTGCGTCGCTCGCCGGGGGGACCACGGCGGGACGCCGTGGCTACCATTTTCGGGGCTTTGACTGGGCAATCGCCTACCCTCTTGGGGAACAACGCCTTGTCTAAGAAAGCCCCGCAAGGGGGCGTCGGAGCATAGCCAGGGGTAAAGCGAGCCGCGAAGCGGCGAGTGGAACCCCTGGAAGGGCGGACGATTTCCTCCCGCCCCTTACGGGGCTCCCATCGTTTTTTCCCCGCCCCCAAGGGTTCTGGGCGCTGACGCGCCCTCCACCCCTGGCTATGGTCCTTCCGCCCTTGCAGGGCTCTGGAAAATAAGAATCCGCCCCCAGGGTTCCAGGCGCTACGCGCCCTCCACCCCTGGCTATGGTCCTTCCGCCCTTGCAGGGCTCTGGAAAATAAGAATCCGCCCCCAGGGGTTCCAGGCGCTACGCGCCCTCCACCCCTGGCTATGCTGCCGTCGCCCCCTTCGGGGGCTCCTCCGTGGCAGGAAAGCCGTGCGGTGTCCAATCAGGCCCGCCACAGGGCGCAGCCAAGGCTTCGGAATCGACTGCCGCCCATTCACCGAGCCGCCACGGCGAGGCCGCCGTGGCAACCATTTTCGGAGTCTTCAATCAGGCAATCGCCTACCCTCTTGGGGAACCAAGCGTCTCCCTAAGAAAGCCCCCCTTCGGGGGCTCCTCCGTGGCAGGAAAGCCGTGCGGTGTCCAATCGGGCCCGCCACAAGGCGCAGCATAGGCTCCAAAATCGACAGCCCGCCATTCACCGAGCCGCCACGGCGAGGCCGCCGTGGCAACCATTTTTGGGGCGTGAGCCAGGCGATCGCCGCCGCTATTGGGCACAAGGCGAATCAACCAGTGTGGACCGTGAAATCCGTTGATTTGAAGTTGGAGTAATAGCGGCCGTTCTGGACCGTGACCTTGATGACACAGTAGTCTGGGTCGGTGACGCCCTGGCGGTAATACTGCTCGTCGCCGTCCCGCCAGATCCGCTCTTTCGTGGCGGCGTCCTCCAGGATTTCCGCGGTGCCCGCGAGGCTGAGGCCGCGGAAGAAACGGCGGTCGACGAAGTAGATGCTGGCCTTCGGGTTGTTCCGCAAGGCCTTCACCTTTCCGCTGGAGGTGTTGGTCGTGAAGAAGAACTCGCGGAGGCCGTTGCGTTCCCTTGGCTTCAGCATCGCGCGCGTGACAGGAAAGCCGTCCTTGTCAATGTAGCAAAGCTGCGCAATGGAAGACCTGTCGATGAGCGCGCCAAGAGTCTTTTCTGGATTTCGGATCATGTTCACCTCGCGCTGTTCCCCATGAGAGTCGGTTCCATCGCCATTTCGCCAGGTCGCCATGCCGAATTGCCTGCCTCACGAGGGATCATGGCCGAGCCGCGCGCTTGACGAAGCGGACGTAGCCACGGCGTCCCGCCGTGGCGGGCGGGTGAGCCACACAGGGTTTGCAATTGGACGGTGGAATCGTGCGTTGCGTTGCTCGTCGGGGCGACCACGGCGGACGCCGTGGCTGCCATTTTCGGGGCGTCCCTATTCGAAGTCCGCCTGGTCGAGCATGATTTCGTTGCCGAGGCGGCTGTCGAGGCTGCCGTTGAGGTCATGGAGGTACTCGTCGATCTTGTTGAGGAGCGGGAAGACGATGTCCATAGTCTTGAGTACGTCTTCGTCGTCCAATTCGCGCATTGCGGCATTGAAGTTGTCGAAGAACTTCTTCATGCCGCCGCCGTTGAGGGCCTGCGGGAAGTCCACCTTCTCCACGAGAGCCTGCAAGCCATTTGAGCGGAGTTCCTTTTCCGCCTCCTGGAGGTATTTAGCGACCACCGCGGGCACATCCTCCTTGCGGATTCCCTGCTTGGTCTTGGAGGTGAACTTGGAGACGACCAGCGACATGCCGTGGGCGATGGATTCGCAGATGTCCCCGAACTGGTAGCCGCGCGTCTTCATGCCCTCGGTGCGGGCGTCCGCCTTCTTGTTGGGATGGAAATGCGCGGTGCTCAGGAAGATGCCGTAGGTCTCGCATTTGAGGAAGAGCCGCCGTCTCGGGCCGCTGCCGCCCCAGTCGTGGAGGTGGTCGGTGTCGGGCAGTGAGAAGTAGTGGAAGGTGCGCATGCCGTTCAGGAGGCCGCCCATGCCCTCGCGGACATCGTATCCGCGCGGCATGTTGAGATGCCCGTCGACCTGCATTTCCTGGAATGGCCTGGCGTGGGTGGAGGTGCGCTGGTAGATGCCCTCCGCCGTGTCGAGCCAGCGCGCGATGTATCCATGCGGGTCGGCGACGGAGAAGGAGCCTCGGTACATGAACTCGCCCTTCTTGAGGGCGGCGCCATGCAGCGCGAGCGTGAGGGCGGCGACGTTGAACTCGTTGGCCTCGAAGCGCGAGACGTTGCCCGAGAGGAGCGTGCGGATGATCTCATTGCCGCGGCGGAACCGCGCCGTCAGCTGGGCGCGGAGTTCGCCGATCGAGCGCGGGCGGTGCACGCCAGGGCAACTCGTCGTGGCCATGGTCTCGTAGTGGACCTTCGGCAGCCGAATGGAGTGCCTGCCAGGGAGTTCCAGATCGAGGTAGTCAGGCAGCGCAGCCGCCGACAGCGGCGGATTTGGATCCCTGCCCACCACGCCAGGCTTGAACGGCTCGTAGAGCACGGCCTCCAGGAGGCCGTCGCCGCCGAAGCGCCGCGCCTCGTGCTCCTTTGGATGCGTCAGTTCCGCGACCTTGTCCTCGTTGAACGCTTCGAAGAACTTCGCCGCCGCCGACTTGGGGATGACCAGGCGCGACGTCCTGAAGGCGTCCTCGTCGTAGGTAGCGCCAGTCTGGGCGGCGATGTCCTGGAGGATTTTCCGCGCCTCATCGGGGATCGGCTTGTCGCAGTGGTAGACGAGGTTGTCGCCCTCGACGCCCGCGCGCCAGGGGATGCGCGTCTCGGGCTTGACCTCGAGGTGCTTGAGGGGGACTTCGCCGTGCCTGCTGGTCCAGGTCGTCGGGGAGGTGAGCTTCTCGAGATTGGCGATGGTCTCGATGGCGCCCTCCTGCATGGCGGGGCCGTCGTTCGCAAGCGCGTCATACATCTCCAGCTGCATCCCGCCGACTTTCAGGAGCTTGGCGAGCGATTCCTTGAACTCGATCTCCTTCTTGTTGATGTCCGCGACAATCTTGGTGCGCAGGGCCTTCTCCGCCTCGGAGATCCCAGTCTCCTCGGGGTCGAAGGCCTTGCGGTAGTCCGTGAAGAGCTTGTCGAAGGCGCCAGACTGGGAGATGTCGCGCAGGTTGATCAGCCCCTGGAGTTTCGCGAAGCGCGTGTCGTCGTCGAAGACCGAGAAGTTCTTGAAGCGGGGCTTGGTGCTATGCCCGTAGGTGTCCTTGAAGGAGAAGTCGTCCTCGACCTTGAGGTATTTTGCGTTCCCTTCGAGCGAGTGGCCAGGGTCGATCGCGAAGAACTGCCCGTGGGCGAAGCCCTTGTTCTGCCCGCGCTTGCCGATCGCGTCGCGGTCCGCCGTCAGCAGGAAGAACATCTTGTATTTGCCGAGGCTCTCGACTTGCTGCGGATTGCCATTCGCGTCCTTGGGCGGGACGACGCGCCCGTCCTTGATGAAGCCCGCCTCCATGTCCTTGTAGCCGTCCGCGAACTTGGCCTGCAGCATGAGTTTCGGGTGCCCGTCGGAGTACTGCCCGCGCACGATCTGGAGTTCCTGCGAGGGGACGCCAGCGAGGCGGGTCAGGTCGTTGGCGAGCGCCTCGGTGACGGCGTTGGAGGAGATGTCGTCGGCGCTGGAGGCCGTCTCCAGGCGGTAGATCTGGGCGAGGATGGGCTTGCGGGTGGTGAGGATGCGTTCGGGGCGCATGAACGAGCCCGCGTGGGCGACGCTCTTCTTGGAGACGCGGTCGCCCTCGTTGTAGTCGAGCTTCATGATGTGCCGTTCCGCAAAGTGCTTGAAGACGGGGGAGGCGGCGTATTCCTCGTCGTCCGTCTTCACGCCCAGGACGGCGTCGCGGATCGCCACGAAGAGATCCAGTTTCGCTTCGCGGACGACTCCCGCCCAGCCGTTGGCGCTGGGGCCCCTGGCCAGCCGCTGGAGATCCACGTCCATGAAATGCTCCTTGAGGGCCTTGGCGAGGTTGGCGACGCTCTCGGAGACTTTTTTCTGGGGGTCGTTGAGGCCCAGCGCGACGGCGGCGGCCTTTTCGAGGAGGAACTCCGACACGGCCGCCATCGCGGCGGGGTGCGCGCGGCCCGCGAGCATGATCTGCTGGCGGAGGGTCTTGGCCGTTCCGTCGGCGTTCGGGGTGTTGCACGCCTCCGCGAGGCTTGGGGATTCGTCCTTGAGCCGTTCCAGGGTCTTACGGCTTTCCTGGGTGTTGATGTCCGACATGAAGCCGTGCGTGTCGTCCTTGGACCAGTCGTTGCGGTAGATGAAGCCTGGCTCCACGCCGTTGGTCTTGAGTTTTTCCAGGAGGAGCGGATTGGTGTTGGAGCGGTTGATGCGCATTCCCGCGCCGAGGGTGCCCCGCTTGATCCGATCCTCGACGGAGGTGGTGCCCTTCTCCATCACCGTCGTCAGGTTGCGGAGGCCCGTCGGCTCGTTGGAGGCGATCCCGCCTTCCGTGTGCTTGCGCCCGTCGAGCTGCGTGGGCTCGTCATGTTCCCAGTCGCGGCATTTCTCGATGGCGGCGTCGATTCTGCGGGCGGCCATCGCGGACACGTCGGCTGGAGTCGAGCAGGAATCCAGGTTGCATCCTTCGAGCGGCGCGGCGGCCAGTGCCTGGCGCACCCTGTTCCGCAGATCCTGGGGCAGTTCCCGAAACTTCGGGCTGGTGTCCAGCTGGCGGTTGAGTTCGCCGATGAAGCGGTTCTGCCGCAGGGAATTGAGTTTGGACAAGGTGGCCTTCACGTCGCAGGCGCGCAGCGACTTGTGCAACTGGTTGCGCGCGCCGACCACGGTGTCGAACGCATGGGTGCCCAGCGCGCCGTATTCCTGTTCGAGCGCGGTCTTGAAGGCGAGCATCACGGCGTTGTTCTTGGTCTTGCCCGCCGAGAAGATGAAGTTGCCTAACTGCGCCTTCTTGTTCTGGTCGAGGACGATGTCGCGCGAGGAGAAGACGGTCGAGTTCGCGATTGCCTTGAATTCACTGATGGTCAGTGGCATAGAAATCCCTTTGTCGAATGCTCTATTCCCCAGGCGGGGAGGTGGTGGAGATACGAGCGAAGCCAGGAGGCGCGAGGCGGGCAAGGCATGGACGCAATTTGCCGACCCGCCTGGGGGTGGGGGGACGCGCGGTCCCGAAAACCGCCTTACGGATGGATGACCGAATCCGCGGGGGCCTCCAGCGCAGGCACGTCCTTTTCTGGATGCAGCATCTCCTGGATGCGGTCCGCCCAGATATCGCAGAGTTGCAGAATCTTCTCCATCGTGGAGACGAACTCGGAGATGTCCTTGGACGCGTCCTCGAAGTCGAAGAAATAGTTGTAGACGACGGCCTCGGTTTCGTCCTCCAGCGCGAAATAGCCGCCCGCCGTCTCCTTGCCGAAGAGCCCGCCGATGAGCAGGTCGCGGTAGACTTTCCTGGGTGCGTCCTTCGGGAGCGTCGCGACTTCGATGAAGCAGAGGATCCTGCCAGTGGCCTCCACGAACTGGAGGTTCAGGTTGTATCGGTCGTCCACGCGGACCGTCACCAGCCCTGAATCATCGGAACTGATGGCCGAAAGGCCAGTCTCCTGGCGGACTTGCGAGAGAAACGTCTTGTAGTCTTCAATGGTTTTCATCTTTCACCTGCTTATGCGACCACCCAGGCCTCTGGAGCGAGGCACGGGAAGAACACGGTTCCCCGTACTTGGATGGAGGTTCGGCAACGACTGTGCCTTTGGGAAAAAACATATTATGTCCCTTTTTTCCAGAATTGCAAGGCAATTCGCCGCAAATAGTTGAAATCCCCCGCCAGTGCAAGTGGAATCCACGACCCAGGACCCAGGACCCAGGACCCACGACCCAGGACCCACGACCCAGGACCCAGGACCCACGACCCAGGACCCAGGACCCACGACCCGCGACCCAGGACCCGCGACCCAGGACCCACGACCCAGGACCCAGGACCCGAGACCCAGGACCCAGGACCCGAGACCCAAGACCCAGGACCCAAGACCCAAGACCCGAGACCCAAGACCCGTCGCTGGCGTTCCCCGCTGCCCCGTTCGGAATGATCGCGTAAAAAGACCTTGCTTGTCAAGCGGAGAGAATCACTTCCCCGTTCTGCTAGCCGAACAGGTCGCTATGCGTCCCAGTGCGGGAACAGACAAGGACAAGTTGGCTGTTCAGGTAACAATATATGAGGAGCCAATCTGGTTCAATGTGGCATTCGCGGAATCCCGCATAGTCGCCGAAAAGCGCGTGGTCGCGTTTCTCTGGGGGAAGTTGTCCGCCCTCGGCCAGAATGCGGAGGACATCTTCAAGTTTCTGCTTGTCCTTGCCGCGCTTCATCATCAATTTGTAGTCCTTGCGGAATTGCGAGGTGCGGACAATCTCGAAACTCATTTCTCCAGATCCTCCATCAGTTCTTCGACTGTCGCAAAACGTCTGGTATTCGGATCATTGGCTATGCGGACTGCCTCCTCCATCGCGGCAAGCGTGGTCTTGTTCGGACGCTCCTTCCTGACTGCGAATGGAAGCCCCCCCACGAGGAGCGCCTGGTGAAGGAAGATGTTCATGGCGCCAGAAAGCGTCATCCCGAGGTCGGCGAAAAGGCGTTCAGCCTCGGCTTTGACCTTGGCGTCCAGTCGGATGGTAAAGTTCTTGTTACAGGTCAGTGTCGCCATATTCAAGCCTCCTTGTGGTTGAAACTTCACATAATATATCTATGATTCATTGAATTCCAAATGCAACGCACATGAAATTGAATCAAAACGCGCTGTTCCTCATGAGGGGCGGCAACTGTCCCTGGCAAAGCCGACATGACGACATGCCGACATGGCGAAATGGCGCCTGCGCCGACATGCCGACATGGCGAAATGGCGATTAAGCCGAAATGACGACATGGCGAAATGGCGATGAAACCGCTTAGATGGGGAACCGAGCGGATCAAAAAGGGTTGCCAGGCTAATGGTTGGGGTGCCGTAGGATAAGCGGGGATCGGAGGATGCCCTGGGGGATGAGGGTATAGTCGTAGGAGAAGTGGTTGCCGCTGGTGCGGAAGGAGGGCGGGCCGCAGTAGCGCACGCGGTGGGCGAGGTGGACGGCGCCGCAGCCGTTGACGCGGGTGCAGCCGAGGGTGAGGTCGAGGCGGTGTTCGCCCGCCGACAGGAAGCCCAGGTCGGCCTGGAACGGGGCGAAGGCGATGGGGACGGCGGGGCCGCCGTCGAGGGAGGCGGTGACCAGCGCGCCTCGGAAGGAGGCGAACTCGACCTCGCGGCGCACCTGCCCTCGGGTGAGTTCGGGCTGCACGTCGGACTGGCGGGACGGCAGCCGCAGGAGATAGCGGCCTCCCTCGGGGACGGTGAAGCGGGCGTGGTAGGTGAGGTTGCCGCCGAAGAACGGGAGCCCCTGCGGCGCGAGATCGCCCCAGTGGAGGGCGCGGGCAGGCGCGTCGAGCGCGCACCAGTCGCCCTCGGCGCGGACGGCGAAGCCGCCCAGCAGATAGAGGCGCTCGAGGGCGGTCTCGGTGTCGAAGGCGTATGTGACGGTGAGCGTATGGAGGCCAGGCGGGAGCGCGGGGATGGCGGTGCGGTGCAGGCACGGGTCGATCCAGTGTCCGCAGTCGCGGAAGGGGAGCGGCGCGCCGTCCAGGGCCAGCGCCGCCTTCTCGGGCTGCTCCATCGCCAGTTCGGCGCCGTCGACGGGGGCGCGGCACTCCAGTTGATAGCGCAGCGCCACGGTGCCGAGGCGCCGCGGCGGCTCCTGGTTCAACCAGGGCTGCACGGAGCGGGCCTGGCGCAGGCGCAAGCCGAAATGGGCGCGGACGCGGTTGTCGAGGCGGAGGATCTCCTCGCGGGGCAGCCAGGGGCCGCCGTCGATGCTGGCCTCGGGCATGTCGAGCATGAGCGCATTAGGCTCGTCCAGCGTATACGGGAGGGCGCGCCCTGGAACGCGGGCGGCGATGGCGGCCTCGATGAAGTCGTCGCCGATGGGATGGTGCGGGAGGACCTCCCCCTGGCTTTGCGGGGCGGGGGTGAGGCGGAGCAGCAGGTGCCCGTGGGGATAGAAGTCGAACGGGAGATGCGTCCAGCCGTCCTGCTGGTCGGCCTGCAGCGGCGAGATGGCGCCGCTGGCGGTGTCGAGCAGTTCGAGCTGCCAGCGGCCTCGGACGGAGACGGTCGCGGGGGTGGCGTTGCCTATGCGGAGAGTGTTGGCGAGGAAGAGGATGCGCTGGCCGTTCGGGAGGTCGCGCAGTTGCAGGAGCAGGTCGTCGAGCGGCGCGCCCACGGGGCTGGGCTTGCCCGTGACGGGCGTGCCGTCGGTCTGGTGCGCCGCCTGGTCGCGCAGTTCCTCCGCTCGCTGGAGGACGCGGACCTCGCGCCAGGGTTCGAGGGCGGCGAGGAGGGCGTGCCGCGTGAAGGGAATGCGGGGGCAGCGCCCCGCGAGGGCGCGGGCGCGCTCCGAGGGCAGCGCGTCCACCAGCGCGGGCGGCTCGCCCGCGAAGAGGACGGCCCCACCCGCGTCGCGGAAGGCCTCCAGGGCGTCGAGGGTAGTGCCGCGCAGCGTGAGGCAGGGCGGGACGACGACGGCCTCGTAGCGCATCCGTCCGACCTGGAGGGCCTGGCCTTCAGGACGGGGCCTGAGGTCGGGCAGCAGGGATTCGGCGAGGAGGTCGAAGTCGAGCAGGCCTTTGAGCAGCCACTGGAAGAGGTGGTCGAAGTCGGCCTCGGCCTGCTGGCATTCAAGGGCGTTCTCCATCTGCGGGCCGCAGAGGAGCCAAAAGGATTCGACGGGGTGGACGACGGCGATGCGGCAGCGCGGCGCGCCCTGCGTGAGGGCGGCGTTCAGCCGCGCGAAGTGGTCGGCGAGGACGGGATATTGGCGGTGCCAGGCGGAATGCTGGTCGATGGGGGCGGGATAGTCGCGCTTGGATTCGCCGCCCATGGAGAGCCACGCCAGATGCGGCACGCGCAGATTGACGCCGAGGGCGGCCTGCCAGTCGCCGTGGCCCTTGTGGCCGTAGAACGGGAAGTCCCAGTCGGTCACCCCGTCGAGTTCGCTGAGCATCCTGGCGCGCCCGAACTGGCGGGCGGCGCTCTGAGCCTGCTTGGCGGTGGAGAGCTCCTCGTCGTCGCAGAGGATGTCGATCCCTGGGATCTGGAAGGAGCGGTAGGAGCGCATCGCCTCGCCGACGGCGCGGGTCTGGCTTTCGAGGCGGGGTTCGAGCATCAGGTGCCCCGTGCTGGCCAGGCCGTGCTCGGCGCACCACCGCCCGATGGTGTCGGCGTAGGCGGCGGCGAAGCGCTCGGAGAGATGCTCGTAGTAGCGGTAGCGGGCGGCGGAGCGCCGCCCCTCGGGGAGGTCCCAGAAGAGTTCGGGGAGGGTGTCGAGGAACTCGGCGTGCCAGCGCTGGCGGTAGGTCTCGGGGAAGTCGTCGGTGTAGGCGAGGCGGAAGTCGGCGCGCTCCCGCGCGGTCACGGGGAGCCGCGGGAAGATCAGCTGCGGCTCGTCGGTGAAGATGGCGGGGATGGCCGCGCCGAACTCCCCGCCGAAGCGCTGGCGGTAGCGCTCGTGGGTCTGGCGGAGGAACTCCTCGACGGCGCGCGGGTTCAGGGCGTCGATGTACGGGGTGTCGTTGAAGCGCGGCTGCGGGGGCTCGATGACGCGCCAGCACCAGACCCGACGAAAGCCGTCGGGGACGGCGCCGTCTGGCGCGCAAAGGCGGTAGTCGAGGAGTTCGCCCGACGGCCCCTGGCGGACGAGATAGGCCTGCAGGAAGCGCTCGCGGTCGTTCGGGGCGGCGGTGGGCGCGCAGCGCAGTTCGAGGTGGCGCGCCTGGAACTGCGGCTGGCAGGTCACCATGCCGCCCGCGGTGCCGCTGGGCCAGCGGTCCTCGTCGTAGAGGCAGGCGAGGAGCCCGTCGCGCTTCGCCTCGTTGACGCAGGCGCCGACGCAGTCGAGGAACTCCTCGGAAAGATAGGGGGTCTTGAGCCCGACGCGCGGGTGCATGAAGAAGCCGCCCATCCCCATGTCGCGGAAGACGCGGATCTGGCGGCGCAGTTCCTCCTCGCGCAGGCGGCAGTTCCAGGACCAGAAGGGCGCGTCGCGGAAGGCGGCGGGAGGAGTGCGGAATTGGTCGGCGAAGTCAGGCATGGGAGTAGTTCACTGTGCGGAATTGAAAACGAAGGTGGAGCGGACAAGGCCAGCCCGCCCCAAACGTTGTCCAAGGATCGTCCATTGTCTCATTGTTTCGCTCTCCTGCGAGGCTGTGCTGACGTGGCAAGCGCGAGGCCATTCTCGATTTCCTGGATGGTCGGCAGACTGCTCGCCACCTCCTGCGGAAGGATTTCCCGAATGCGGTATTCCGAGACGCCGATGGGATGCTGTGTCGATTCCAATGCCCACTTGACCATCGTGTTGTCCTTCGTCTTGCAGATAAGCAGACCGATTGTCGGCTCGTGTTCTGGCTTCTTGAGGAGATGGTTCACTGCGGAGACATAGAGCCCGAGTTGCCCCAACTGCTCTGCCGCGAACTCCGTCGCCTTGACCTCCACCACAATGTAGCGGTTGAGGTTCATGTGAAAAAACAGCAGATCGGCAAAGACTTCCTTGGCGCCGATTTCAAGGCGATATTCACGGCCGACCAGCATGAAGCCCTGGCCAAGTTCCAGAAGGAACTTCTCGATGTGGGTCATCATCGCATCCTTCAGTTCCTTTTCGCGGTATTTCGGCGTGAGGGCCACGAAGTCAAAGCAATATGGATCCCTGGTCACCTCCTGCGCCAGGTCGCAGTCTGTCTCAGGCAGGGCCATTTCGAAGTTGGATACGGCATTCCCGTGCCGCTCGTGAAGCCGCGTATCTAGAAAATGCATGAGGACAGATCTGCTCCATCCATTTTTGACAACCTGCCTGACGTAGAAAAGGGCCTTGTCCAGATTATCCTTGCACTTGTCCAGAAGCACCACATGATGCCTCCAGGGAATGGAAAACAACATTTTCGCGATCTCTGGACAAATATCTTCAAAATTCAAAACGTAGGATTTGTCTCCAATGTGGTGAAGATTCGGCGCGGTCTCTATTGCCGCACCAGGTTGGTGCGCAATTCGGCCGACAGCGTTCAATTGCGCACCAGGTTGGTGCGCAATTCGGCCGCCCTTTTGGAGCCCGCCTGGCATTGCCGCATACATCTTAAAAAACTGCCGCATATACTGTAAGTTTCTCGGCGAGAAGCACTCCGCTTCTGGCATCTGCATCTTGAGGTCAAGACTCAGCCGCTTGAGGAAGCGGCTGCCCCACGGCTGGTCCGCCTCCATCCGAACGATGTCGCGTCCAAGCCCGAAGTAGAACTTCAGCATCTCGGTGTTGACTGCCATCGCCGCCTTGATCTGGCTTTGGCGATAGTGCCTGGATATGGATTGCAGCCAATCGGTGTAGCCAAGTGTCTTTTCGAGGTCTCGTTTCATTTTGTCGTCGGATTCACGGCGCGGTATCCGCGCGGGGTCATGCCGATTTGCTGGTGGAAGCGCAGGGAGAAGTAGTTGCTGTCCCAGAAGCCGCATTCGAAGGCGATGGCGGTGACGGACTTGTCGGTCGTGCGCAGCAGTTCGCAGGCGTGGTTCAGGCGGACGTTCAGGAGGAACTGCATGGGGGTCAGGCGGGCGAGGCTGCGGAAGAGCGCGGTGCCGCTGGAGGCGGAGACGCCTGCGGCGGCCATGATGTCGTCGCGTCCGATGGCGGCGGCGAAATGCTCGTTGATGAATTGGGTCATCTGGGTGAACTGCAGCAGTTTGCGGGATTCGCCCGAGGAGTGGTGCGCGCCGAAATTGCGGGCGAGGTAGATGATGACGTCCAGGAGCAGGACTTCGGAGAGGAGCTGGTGGGCGGCCTGGGGGCGGCGGATCTCCTCCTCCCAGCGGGCGAGGATGGCGTCGAGGAAGGCGAGCTGCTCTGGCGTGAGCACCATCCGTGCCTTGAAGTCGGTCGAGATGCGCAGGCTGGGCTCGGTGCGGAACATGGCGACGAATCCAGGGATCTCCTCCAGTTCGCGCTGGTAGCGTTTGAGCGCGTCGACGGTGTACATGATGTTGGTCAACTGGAGGTTCTTCGGCTCCAGGTAGGCGTGGGTCATGTCGGGCGGGATGAGGAAGACGTCCCCGCACGAGATGCGGTAGGTGTTGCCGTCGAGCCAGTGGGTGCAGCTGCCGCCGTTGATGATGACCAGTTCGTAGAAGTCGTGGTAGTGCTGCGGCTTCTCGTTCTGCGCACGGGTAACCACATGGATGTTCCCCCCGTGCGGGGTGATGCGCTCGCTCGCGGAGATCAGGATGCTCATGGCTCGGGAAATGGATTCACGCGTTCGACGGCGGCGCGGCCGCCGACACAAGGACAAGGGGGCTGCGTCAGAAAAGCTGGGCGAGGAAGGTGCGGGCCGGCACCACGACTGGCGCGGTGCGCGAAAAGCAATCCGCCTCCACATACGGGGCGTCCAGCACCACTTGGAATGCGTGTCGGGCGCCAGTGGCCTGCTGGAAAAAGGCCAGATGGGGTGAAAGATCCTCGTCGCCTTTCTTGGCCTCCGCCAGGAACCACGGCTCCTGGTCGCGGGTCACGAGAAAGTCGACTTCCCGTTTCTTCTTGTCGCGCAGGTAGAAGAGTTCAAACTCCCCGAGGCCGAGGTCGGTCCAGCCCTCGACCGCCTTCAGCAAGTGGCAGGCGATCAGGGTTTCGGCACGCTTGCCGGGATCCGCCACCGCCGACCAGTCCCGCAGATACCATTTCGGTGTCTTGCGCAGGGAGTTCTCAATGTTCTTGTACCACGGGCGCAACTCGAAACCATAATAGAGCGTCTTCAAGACCGTCACCCATTCGCGGAGAGTGTTCTCGCTGACTCGGATCTCATTGGCCAGCGACGAGACCACCAGCTGCTCGCTGGAACGCAGCGCCAGCAGCCGCGCCAGCACCTCCAGCTGGGCCAGTTCGGGGGTGTGGTAGAGGTCGCTCACGTCCTTCCGCAGCAACTGCGCGGCGCGCAGCGAACGCCAGCGCCGCGTGAAGGCCATCTCGCGGCGCAGAAATGGCTCGGGGAAACCCCCGTGCGTGAGCAGCGCCTCCCAGTCGGCGTCGCCGAGTGGACGCGGCCGCCCAGTCAACTGACCCTCGCTCGGCAACTCGCCGTCCAGCAGTTCCGCCACGGAAAACGGATGCACGCGATAGGGGAAATAACGCCCCATCAGGCTGTCGCCGCCACGTGCATAGATGTCCATCCTGGCCGAGCCCGTCGCAATGACCTTCAACTCGTTTTCATAGGTGTCGAAGAAGCCTTTGAGGAAATCCTTCCACTTGCGGTATTTGTGGATCTCGTCAAAAGCCACCACCGGCATCGCGGCGGACAGGCGCCCGACGGCCGCCCCTGCCGCGGCGGACGGCCCCTTCAGGATCACCGCCCGCGCATCCGCATTGTCCCAGTCCAGATAACTGCTCGAAAAGGACCGCGCCAGCGTGGTCTTGCCGACCTGCCGCGGCCCCGAGAGAAACACCATCTGGCGATAACTCGAAAGATGCCTTCGGATGATCTTGTCATAGACGCGCTGTCTCATCATGCCGCTTACTATAATGAATCTCCCTCAAAATGCAAGTGCCAAAACGCAGGAAGTTGCGGAATGGTGCGAACTTTTCCGCAACCCGCTGCGTTTTGGTGACGCATGGCCCATGGGCAGACTGGCTTCCCCTTATTGAAGCCTGCCACTCGACTTGGACAATTTTCATGGAAATCCAGCAAAAATGTTCAAGTTGTGGTGCCGACGGCGAGGCCGCTAATACTCCTAACTTTGTCCCAGATGTCCCAGATGTCCCAGATGTCCCAGATGTCCCAGATGTCCCAGATGTCCCAGTAAAGTCAGGAGTATTAGCGAGGCCGCCGCTGGACTTTGGACTTTGGATGGGACGCTGGACTCTGGACAGATGGGGGACTTCGGACATTGGATGGCGATGCGTTTACGGGGAGCCAATTGCACAGGTGGAAATTGACATAAGGGGGTGCCGATGCGGCGACATTGGCCTTTCCGCTATGGTTTCAGGCAGCCGAGGGGAATGACTTTCACGCCGTCGGGGCGGGTGTAGGCCAGTTTGCCGCCTGTGATTACCGCGAGCAGGTCGGGTTCCCGCAGGGGAACTTGCGTTTCTTCCTGATTGTGCTGTCGAATCAGGTCGTGAAGTCTAGTCAGATGCCCAGCGCCTTCTTCGATTTCCCGACTGCCGAGTTTGAACTCCAGCAAGGCATAGCGCCCGTCCTCCAGATGCAGGACGCCGTCGGCCTCCAGCCCATACCGATCCCGGTAATACGAGAATGTGCCGTTCCGTCCCGCCGAATAGGCCTTCAGATCCCGGATGCACATCTGCTCGAAGATGAATCCAAAGGTCTTCAACTGCGTTTGCAGCATGGCGGGCGTCAATCCCAGCGCCGCCACGGCAATGGACGGATCGACAAAGCACCGTTTTGGGGAACTGCGGATGACGGTCTTGCTGCGGATGGACGGGCACCAGCCATCCATGTCCTGGATGACGAAAAGCCGGCCCAGTGCCCGCAGGTATTCGTCGAAGGCATCCTGGGAAAGGGAGATTTCCCCAGATGAGACGACATCGGCCAGAAGCGAGGTCTTCTTGGCAAGGGTCGAGATGTTCCTGGCGTATGACCAGAGAATCCTCCTGGCAATCCGCGGGTCGCGCCGTACGCCGTCCACCCGCGAGATGTCATCGCGGCAGATGGTATGCACATAGTCCCTGGACAGCAGCAATGCCGCTGTCCGGCTGGTCGCATGAAGCGAGGCAGGCCAGCCGCCGCGGCAGGCAATGTAGATCAGTTCCTCGACGGACAGATCGGAGGTGATGCCGTCGATGTCGCCGTCCGGGGAATCGAACAATTCCATCAAGGAGATCCGGCCATTGGATTCCTTGGATTCCCAGATGCTCATGGGCGACATCTGCAACCGGGCAATCCGCCCTGTCCCTGAATGCAGGATTTTCGTCTCGTCCACCGTATTCGAGCCAGTCAGGATGAACTGCCCAGTCAGGCCGCGATTGTCCACGGCAGTCCGAACCGAATCCCAAAGCACTGGAGCATCCTGCCATTCATCCAGCAGCCGGGGCGTCGCCCCCTCCAGCAGCAATGACGGCTTGACCTGCGCTGTCGTCAGATACTCGTCCCGCTGATCCGGATCCTGGAGGGTGATGACGCTTTTGGCGAACTGGCTCGCCGTCGTGGTCTTGCCACACCATTTGGGACCTTCCAGCAGAACCGCTCCAAAGGCTTCCAGGTGCAGTCTGAACTGGCCTTCTATGATTCTTGTTAAGTATTTCATAACAAAATTGTTAACATGATTCAATCGGTGTTTTTGATGTATTTCAATCGGTGTTTTTGATATAATGTATCCGGTGTTTTTGAGATTACAAGGAGGTCGGCACATCCGGTTGGGCCTTGCCCTCCAAAGGGGCTGGTAGCGACTATAACTCTTATGCGCGGGGCGGGGAGGGTGGTTGCCAGAAAAGGGCGGGCAAGAAAATGCGATATTTGCACAAAATTCAAGATTTTGCATTGAAAAATCAAGGTTTTTGGGGGGCGAATGGGCTATAATATGCGGCGTGACCATTCGGGAGGAGAGAAGCCATGGAATGCTGGGTGGAGAATCGGACGACGGAGGCGGTGCAGTCGGCGATCGACGCGGCGGCGGCGGCGGGCGGCGGGCGGGTGGCGCTCGCGCCAGGGGAATACGAGTGCCTTGGCCTTCGGCTGAAGAGCAACGTCGAGCTGCATCTGTCGGCGGGGGCGAGGCTGGTGGGGCCTCGGGAGCCGTCGCGGATCCCCGACTTCAATCCACCAGGGCTGGAGCGCGTGCGCCCTGAGCGCAGCCAGAAGTGCCTGGTGTGCGCCGCGGACGCCGAGAACATCGCCGTCACGGGGGCGGGCGTCATCGACGGGCAGGGCCCAGCCTACTACGACCACGACGCGCGGCAGTATCCGGACTTCGACTTCTGGGCGCGCCTTCCAGGGGTGCCGCGTCCGCGCGCGATGCAGTTCCACAACTGCCAGGGCGTGCGCCTGGAGGGGATCACGCTCAAGGATTCGCCTGGTTGGTCGCTGTGGATCACGCACTGCGAGGACGTCCGCGTCGAGGGCATCCGCATCGACGGCGACCAGCGCATGATCAACAACGACGGCATCGACCTGGACAGCTGCCGACGCGTCGCCATCCACGGGTGCTTCCTCAAGACGGGGGACGACTGCATCTCCATCCGCGCGATGCGGCGCACGCCAGAGGAGCACGCCGTCTGCGAGCAGGTGACCGTCAGCGACTGCGTCCTGGACAGCGGCTGCCAGTGCGTGCGCCTGGGCTGCCCCAGCGACGACACCATCCGCCACGTCGTCTTCCACGGCCTCACGATGGTCGGACACAACAACGGCATCCTCTGCGAGGCATGCGTCTCCTACCTGCGCCCCTCGGACACGGGCGCCCTCGACATCCACGACATCCTCTTCGACGGCATCACCCTCGAATGCCCCCGCCATCCCATCCACCTCACCGTGGATCCAGGCGTCACGGCGCGCGCCATCCGAGGCTTCACTTTCAGCAACATGCGCATCACGGCTGGCCTGCCCGTCATCCTCAACGGCAACCGCCACGCGCCGCTGGAGGACATCCGCTTCGCACAGGTCGCAGGTGTCATCCGTGGTGTCCCCGAGGCTTTCTCCGCCCGCTTTGTGCGCGGGCTCCAGATGGACGCCATGACCCTGACCGCCGTCGACGGGCCGCCCGAGACCCTGGACCGACGGCCGTCCACCAGTTGGGAGACGACGTAGCGGAGGGAATCCTGAATCTTGAGCCGCCCTGAATCTTGAATCCTGAATCTGGACTCCCCTTGAATCTTGAATCCTGAATCTTGACGGTGAATCTGGAATCTTGAATCCCGCCTTGAATCTTGAATCCTGAATCTTGAATCCTGAATCCTGAAATCCGAACCATGCAATCTGGAGGAAACGCCATGCGGAAAATCCAAAACACATTCACGCTGATTGAACTTCTGGTGGTGATCGCGATCATCGCCATTTTGGCGTCGATGCTGCTGCCGGCGCTGTCGAAGGCGCGGGAGAAGGCGCGCAGCATCGCGTGCGTCAACAACCTGAAGCAACTGGGGTTGGCGGATGCGCTGTACGCAGGGGACAACCGCGACAACCTGGTGGCCTTCCACATCTATACATTCGCGTATGGCAACCGTTTTGGCACCAATGCGAACTTCCCGTTCCCGCGGTTGATGGTCAACGGATATGTCGGTTCCGGCAAGACCACATACGAATCCTTGACGGTGGCTGACAAGCGGGGTGTCTTCAAGTGCCCCAGCGACACGCAAAACTTCGATGGGACAACGATGAACGGAGCCATCTCCTACTTCTGGATCTACATTTCGGAGACGCCGGGCTCGTCGACCTCGGCGACACTGCGCTACAAACTGCCTGGCGGAATCACGGCCGATGAAATCAGCAAGGGCTATCGCGCCATCCTGGCCCGGGATCCAGCCGGCGCCTGCATCATGGGGGACATCTGCTCCGGCCAGGCGAGTTACTACGGGTTCGGCACCTGGAATGACGTCACGGCAAAAGCGCAGAACCACTTGGACGACACCACGAATGGCGTCTACATGGATGGCCACTGCGCATCCAAGAAGGGGAGTCTCAACGTGCGTGACGTGGGGAAGTGGTTGAAGTTGATGGACGAGATCCGGTATTGAGGAGGAACCAGGATGCTGCGCAGGCTGGGCTGGTTGATGGCGGTTGTCGTGTCGTGTCTGGCGCTGGCGGAGGTGCCTGCGCCGAGCCGGGCGCGGTGGCTGTGGACGCACGAGAAGTTCGAGGACAGCCGCAACCAGAAGCGCTGTTTCCGGGCGGAGTTCACGGCGGAGGCGGGGCTGAAGAAGGCGACATTGGTCTATGTCTACGACGACCTGTGCACGCTCACCATCAACGGCGTGGAGGTCGAGAAGCAGTGCCGGCTGGAGCGCAAGGCGTGGCCGAAGCGCGCGGAGGTGACGAAGGCGGTGCGCGCGGGCGGGAACGCGATCGCGGCGGAGATCGTGAACCAGATCGGCATGGGCGGCCTCGTCCTGCACCTGGAACTCGAATACGCCGACGGACGCATCCAGGACTTCTACACGGACGGGCGCTGGAAGTGCAGCCGAAAGGCCTCGGGGGCGTGGCGGCAGCCAGGCTATGACGACCGCGCGTGGGAAGCCGTCAACGCCTTCTGCGACATCTCGGAGAACATCTGGGCGTACATCTATCCGATGCGGATGCTGCTGAACCGCGCGGAGAACCGCGCCCTGGAGGCCCTCTACGCGCGCCGCCAGGCGCGCGGACTGGCGCTCCAGAAGCGCCTCGCCGACGAGCCGAAACCCGTGTGCGCCGCCGAATACGTGGACGGGCGCGCGTTCATGCGCATCGGCGGGAAGCGCCTGCCGCTGGTGATCTACGCGGCGACGACGCACCTCCTCTACGACAACGCCAAATGGCGCGCGCAGGTCGCGATGATGGCCGAAAGCGGCATTGCGCTGCACGCGGCCACCATCGACGTCAATGACGCGATCTGGAAACCAGACGGCACGGTGGACACGGAGGCGGCGGCGAAGATCGTGCAGGACTATCTGGAGATGGCGCCAGGGGTCTACCTCTCGGTGGGCATCAGTTTCGCGCGTCCGCCATACTGGTGGCGGGCGAGGCACCCCGAGGAGTGCATCGACTACGCGAACGGCGGCCGCAACCTGAATGAGACGCATGTGCAGCGGAACTTCGTGGCGCCGTCGTACGCCTCGTCGGTGTGGCTGGAGGACGCGCAGGCCGTCATCACGCAGATTGTGCGGGAACTGGAGCGGACGCCGCTCGCGGCGCGCATCTTCTCCTACCGCGTGGATTCGGGCGTCTACCTCGAATGGCACTACTACGGGATGCCCGCCGCCATGCCCGACTGCTCGCGCCCGATGACGGAGGCCTTTCGGCGCTTCCTCAAGCGCAAATACGCGACGGAGGCGGCGCTGCGGCAGGCGTGGGGGGACAAGGCGGCGACCTTCGCGGGGGCGTCGGTGCCGGGCAAGGCGGAGCGCCTGGCGACGGGCGCGGGGCGGCTGCGTTCCACGGTGTCGGAACGCAAGGTGCTCGACTACTTCGAGTGCATGGGCGAGGTCGAGCGCGACTGCGTGCTCGCCATGAACCGCGCGGCGAAGCGGGCCTGCGGCGGGCGCGTGCCGATCGGAAACTACTACGGCTACTTCTTCGGTATGAACTACCCCGCCGAGGGCTGGCACCTCCGCAACGACGAGATCCTGGACGACCCCGCCACGGGTTTCCAGATCTCGCCGAACCAGTACGGCGCGGACTTCCGCGCCCTCGGCAGATACGGCAGCGTGCGCGCCCTCGCGGACAGCTACCGCCAGCGCGGCAAGTTCTGCATCATCGAGGCGGACACGCGCACCTTCGTCGAACCCAACACGGGCGGCCACACCTTCGCCACCGACGAGGAGGAGAGCATCGCGCTTCTGGCGCGCGATCTCGCGCACGCCTTCGCGCACGGATGCGGCCTCTGGTTCATGGACTTCTCGCGCGGCTGGTACATGCCGCCGAAAATCCAGGAGTTCTTCCGCAAGGACGTCAGCCGTCTCCTGAAGCACGCGGGCGACTTCGGCTCGGCGGCGGAGGTCGCCGTGGTCGGCGACTTCGACAGCGTGCCCATCCACGCGATCGAGGAGAACCCGAACTGCGCGAACTACGCGATCTCAATGGAGACGCCGCGCGAACTGGGCGCCTGCCAGATCCCGTACGACATGCTCTCCTTCGGCGACCTCGCCAAGCCAGGCTGCAAGGACTACAAGGTCTACCTCTTCCTGAACAACTACCTGATGACGCCTGAAAAGCGCGCCGCGGTCGAGCGCCTGAAGCGCGGCGGCCACACCCTCGTCTGGACGCATGTGCCAGGCTATTTCACCGAGCGCCAGGCGGACCTCGCGGACACGGCGGCCCTGACTGGCATCGCCTTGAAGGCGCTGCCAGGCGAGGCGAAGCCGCGGCTGTTCCTGAAGGGCGGCGCCGTCGCCGACACCAACCGCAGCCTCCCCTTCAGCCCCGTCGCCGCCATCGCCGACGGCAAGGCGGAAGTGCTCGGCGAGATCGAAAGCGGCGGCAGGCGGCCCGCGCTCGCGTGGAAGGCGCAGCAGGGCTGGAACAGCGTCCTGTGCACGACGCCGTATCTGCCGCACCAGGCGCTCAAGGCCATCTTCGCGAAGGCGGGCGTCTTCCGCTACTGCGACAACGACGACGCGGCGGTCTACGCCAATGCGTCGATGGTGATGCTGCATACTGGAAAGGCGGGCCGCTACACGCTGCGTTTCCCGAGGAAGGTCCGCTGGCAGTGCCTCTTCCCCGAGGAGCGCACGATGGCGAAAGGCGCCGACACGCTGGTGCTGGAGGCCAAGGCCAACACCACCTACTTCTTCGCCTGCGATTGAGCAAAACCGCAGATTTCGCAGATTTCACAGATTTTCGGGAAACACAATCGCGCGCAATGTCCTTTTCCTCCCAATTCAAGCATCCAGGCGCCGATTTGCGCGATGCGCCATTCTGGGCGTGGAACGGCCTCCTGGACGAGGCGGAACTGCGCCGCCAGATCGAGACCTTCGCGCAAATGGGAATGGGCGGCTTCTTCATGCACCCCCGCAGCGGCATGCGCACCCGCTATATGGGCGAGGAGTTCCTGCATGCCGTCGCGGCGTGCGTGCGCCACGCCAAATCGCTGGGGCTGCAGGCGTGGCTCTACGACGAGGACCGCTGGCCATCGGGCAGCGTCTCGGGACAACTGACGCGCGACCCGCGCTTCGCGGGACGCAGCATCACCCTCCGCTGGACGCCGCCTGAGGGCGGCGATCAGGAGCCGCTGGCGGCCTATCAGGTGCGCCTGGACGAGGGGGGCTTTCTCCTGGACTACGCCCGCGACGAGGGGCAGCCGATGCCGACGGGCTTCCGCCGCGTCTACTGCTGCAAGGCGCTGTTCCGCCGCGAGAACTGGTTCAACGGCGAGCGCTATGCGGATCTGCTGAATCCCGAGGCGACCCGCGCCTTCCTCGACATGACCCACGAGCGCTACGCCGCGCGCCTCGGGCGCGAGTTCGGCGCCGCCATCCCAGGCATCTTCACCGACGAGCCGCAGCTGCGCTTCCACGACCTGCCCGTGTCGCCGCTGGAACTGGACAACGTGCGCTATCCCTTCACGGAGGCGCTGCCAGAGCGCTGCCGCGCGCGCTTCCAGGCCGACTTCTGGGCGAGTTTCCCCGAGGTCGTCTGGGACCTCAAGGGCCACGCGCCCTCGCTCGCACGCTACCGCTATCTGCTGCTGCTGGAGGAAATGCTGGACGAGGCGTATTTCCAGCCGCTCGCCGCATGGTGCCGCGCGCACGGCCTCGCCTTCACAGGCCATCTCATGGGCGAGCAAAGCCTCTTCGACCAGAGCGGATACCTCGGGGAGTGCATGCTCCACTACCACGCCTTCGACCTCCCAGGCGTCGACATGCTGCAGGACCACATCGAACTCACCACCGTGCTGCAGGCCGCGAGCGTGGCGCACCAGGACGGACGCGCGGAGGTGCTGAGCGAACTGGGCGGGGCGACCGACTGGGACTATCCGTTCCACGCCCACAAGGCGCACGGCGACTGGCAGGCCGCCCTGGGCGTCACCCGCCGCGTGCCGCATCTGGCCTGGTATTCGATGGGTGGCGAGGCCAAGCGCGACTATCCCGCCCCCATCGACGGCCATTCGCCGTGGCACACGAAATACCCGCTGCTCGCCGACCACTTCGCGCGCCTCACGGCGGCGCTCCGCCAGGGGCGGCCGCTGGTGGAGACCGCCGTGCTCCATCCCGTCGAATCCTTCTGGCTGCTGCGCGGGCCGCAGGCCACCAGCGGCATGCGCCAGGCACAGGCGGAGGAGGAGTTCCAGACGCTGGCTCGCTGGCTCTGCGACGGCCTGGTGCCTTTCGACTATCTCAGCGAGGCGCTGCTGCCGAAACAGCACGTCGCGGTCGCGGACGGCGCGCTGCAGGTCGGCGCGATGCGCTACCGCACCATCGTCGTGCCGCCTGTGCTGACCCTGCGCGCGACGACGCTCTCCTGGCTGGAGCGCTTCCAGGCGGCGGGAGGACGGCTGCTCTTTCTGGGCGAACCGCCGCGCCTCTGCGACGCAGCGCCCTCGACGCGTCCAGCCGCTTTGGCGCGCGTGCGCCTGCCCTTCCGACGCCAGGCCATTATCGAAGCGCTGGGGGCGCCAGTCTCCGTCCTGGATGCGCGGAGCGGGCTGCCCTTGGACGGGCTCCTTTGCCAGATCCGCCAGGACGGGACGCGCCGCATCCTCTTCCTCTGCGACACGCGGCGAAGCGGAGACGCCCGCGCCGCGCAGGTGCGCCTCAAGGGGCGGTGGCAGGTGGAACTGCTCGACACGGCGACTGGCGCGATCACGCCCGCGGCGGCCGAGGTCGCGGCGACGGAGACGCGCTTCGCGTTCACCTTCTGCCACGGCGGCCATCTGCTGCTGCGATTGACGCCCGCCGCCATTTCGCCAGGCGTGCCGCTTGCCGCGCGGGCGGCTTCCACCGTCACGCGGATCGCGGGTGATTGCCTGCCCGTCACCCTCGACGAGCCAAACTGCCTGGTGCTGGATCTGCCCGAGTGGCGCCTGGGGGACGGGGACTGGCAGCCTCGGGAGGAACTGCACCGCCTCAACACCCGCGTGCGGGAGGCGCTGCATCTGCCACCCGTCGAGCATCGGGGGCGGCAGGCCTGGGCCGTGCCGCCAGACCCAGAGGGCGTCCCGCTCAGCCTGCGCTTCACCTTCCAGAGCCAGGGCGTCTTCCGCCAACTGCACCTCGCCCTGGAAGAGCCGAAGGCATGGCGGATCACCCTGGGCGACGGACGATCGGCCGCCCCGCTCCAGGAAACCGACGGCTTCTGGGTGGATGCCGCGCTCGCGACCATCCCGCTCCCGCCGCTCCCGCCTGGCATCCACACGCTTACCCTGACCCGCGACTACACCGCCAGCACCACCCTGGAGCGCGCCTTCCTGCTGGGAGACTTCGCCGTCCGCCTCGACGGCACGGACGCCGCCATCCTGTCCTCGGTCCGCCACCTCCACTGGGGCGACTGGACCATCCAGGGCCTGCCCTTCTACGGCGGCAATCTCACCTACCACGCGACCTTCTTCCTGCCAGAGCCCCTGGCGCAGGCCGCGCTGCGACTGCCCGCCCATACGTCCGCACTCGCCGCCGGCCGCCCATTCGCGTGCCAGGAGATCGACGGCGCCTCCTTCTCTGGCGCACTGGTCGGCGTGACGCTAAACGGGCAGCCCGCAGGCGACATCGCCTTCGCGCCCTTCGAACTCGCGCTGGGGCCGCTCAAGGCGGGGCGCCACGCGCTCGACCTCACCCTCTACGGCCACCGCTACAACGCCTTCGGAGCCTTCCACCAACTCGGACGCACCCCCGTCTGCCCGCGCTGCTGGTTCCCCGACGACCCGCTCCACACGCGCGAATACCGCCTGCGGGCGATGGGAATTCTCGCCGCGCCGATTATAGTACAGGCGGCGGGACTTTAGACCATCCCCCAATGCGGCGCCCCCTCCGTGCGGCGCCGCTGCGGCGCCGAGCGAATGCGCCGAGCCCCCCGTGCGGCGCCGCTTGCGGCGCCGAGCGAATGTCCCCTTTCCGACCATGAACAAGAGCATCACCTTTCTTGGCACCAGCCACGGCGAGCCGTCGCGGACGCGCTTCTGCTCCAGCACCCTCTACACCTTCGGGGATTCCCGCGTGCTGATCGACGCGGGCGAGCCCGTCGCGGCGCTGCTGCTGCGGCTGGGGATCGACCCTGGAACCATCGGCACCGTCGCCATCACCCATTTCCACGGCGACCACGTCAACGGACTCTTCCAGCTGACCTACCAGATGGGGCGCTATCCTGCGGAAGGCGTCCATCCGACCATCTTCTTCCCCGAGGAGAAGGACATCGCGCCGTTCCTGGCATGGCTGGAGGCGACCTACTCCATCGCCCCGCTCGACAAGGTCACCCTGGCCGCGTTCCCCCCGCCAGGCGTCCCCGTCTTCGTCCAGGGCAACCACGCCAGCGCCGACGATTCCGAGGGCGCGGTCCGCATCACCTCGGTCAACGGGCGGCACCTGTGGCGGCGCAACGCCCGCGCCCAGGCCTTCGTCATCGAGGCCGACGGCCTGCGCATCGTCCATACAGGCGACCTCTGCGAGGAACTCGACGACTTCCCGCTGAAACCTGGCGACGCCCCGTGCGACCTCTGCGTCTGCGAGGGCACGCACTTCTACTGGGAACAGGAGAAGGCGCTGGCGGTGCTGCGGGAGGCGCCCGTCCGCCGCATGATCTTCAACCACGTCAGCCCCTACTGGACCGACGGCAACGAGTACAAACTGCTCCAGCTCACGGCGGAACTGCCCTACCCTGTCGAAATCGCCCGCGACGGGCAGGTGGTCGCGCTGTGAAATGAAGCGCCATTTGTGAAAACCATAAGGAGGATCCCTGCATGACTACGTTCGCGCTGTATTTCGGCAACCGAGGCTTCTTCCCCGAATCCCTGATCGCCTCCGCCCGCGAGGAGATCGCGGGCGCCCTGGCAAAACTCGGCATCCGCACCATCGCGCTGCCCGCCGACGCGACCCGCTACGGCGCCGTCGAGACCGCCGCCGAAGGGCGGGTCTACGCGAAGTTCCTCCAGGAACACCGCGGCGAATACGACGGCGTCATCCTCTCGCTTCCCAACTTCGGCGACGAAAACGGCGCCTCCGAGGCCCTGCAGGACGCGGGCGTCCCCATCTACATCCAGGCCTATCCCGACGAACTCGACAAGATGGACTTCGACCACCGCCGCGACGCCTTCTGCGGCAAGTTCTCCATCATGGACGTCTTCACCCAGTTCGGCATCCCCTTCACGGCATGGGCGCCACACACCCTCTCCCCCGCCGCCCCTGAGTTCGCGGCGCAGATGCTCCAGTTCGCCGCCGTCTGCCGCATCGTGAAGCGCCTGAAGCGCTGCCGCATCGGCGCCATCGGCGCGCGCCCCACCCTCTTCAAGACCATCCGCTTCGACGAAGTCACCCTGCAGCGCCACGGCATCACCACCGAGGTCTTCGACAACTCCGACCTGCTGGTGAAGGTAGAGCGCATCTCGGACACCGCCCCCGAACTCGCGGCCAGGATCGCGCGCTTCCGCGGCTACACCGACTTCTCGGGCATCCCCGCCGACAAGCTCGCGCTGCTCGCGAAGATCTCGGTCGCGCTGGACCAGTTCATCGCGGAACACGGCCTCGACGCCATCGGGCTGCGCTGCTGGAGCGACCTGCAGCACACGCTGAAGATCTCGCCGTGCGTGCTGCTGAGCGAACTCAACGACCGCCTCATCCCCGCCGCCTGCGAACTCGATGTCGGAAACGCCCTCACCATGCTCGCCCTCCGCGCGGCCTCCGGGGAGGCCCCCGCCTGCCTGGACTGGAACAACAACTACCCTGGCGACCCCGACGGCTGCATCCTCTTCCACTGCGGCTCCATCCCCCAGAGCCTCATGGCCGCCAAGGGCAGGGTCGTCGACCACGCCATGTTCGCCAAGGCCCTCGGCGCGGGCTGCGGATACGGCTGCAATGTCGGCTTCATCCGCGCGATGGACTTCACCTTCGCCTCCTCGAGCACGCAGAACGGCCGCCTGAAGTTCTACTCAGGCGAGGGCGAGTTCACCGGCAAGCCCCTCGGCGAGGGATTCTTCGGCTGCGGCGGCGCCGCCCACATCCCCGGCCTCCAGCAGAAACTGGTGAACATCGGATATGCTGGATACCGACACCATGTCAGCGTAACCCCAGGCCGCTGGAAGCGGGCCGTCGACGAGGCCTTCTCCCGCTACCTGGGCTACGAACAAACCCAGATCTAACCCCGCTACCCCAAGGGACACAAGGGACCAAAGGGACCTAAGGGACCCAAGCGACCAAAGGGACCTAAGGGACCTAAGCGACCTAAAGTCCCCTGCCGTCCCTTGTCCTGTCCTGTGGCGGGCCGTTCTCGGCCCGCCGTCCCTGCCGTCCCTGCCGTCCCAGTCGTCCCAGTCGTCCCAGTTGTCCCAGTTGTCCCAGTTGTCCCACCCACCAGTTCCCAAGTAGAGTCCCCATGTCTCTTGTCAGTTTTCAGGAAATGCTCGCGGACGCCACGCGTCGGCACTACGCGGTGCCGATGTTCGACGTCTCCAACGCCACCATGATGCGCGCGGCCGTCGAGACCGCCGAGGAGGCGGGCTCGCCCGTCATCCTCGCCTCGATCCCGTTTGACATCGTCGACGACACGACCCTCGGCTACTGGCACAACAGCGCGCTCTACGCCGCGCAGCAGGTCAAGGTCCCCGTCTGCCTGCACCTCGACCACGCGGTCGATGTCGAGACCTGCCGCAAGTGCATCGACCTCGACTACCAGAGCGTCATGATCGACGCCTCCGCCAAGGACTTCGCCGAAAACGTCCGCCTGAGCGCCGAGGTCGTGCGGCTCGCGCACGCCAAAGGCATCGCCGTCGAGGCCGAACTCGGGCACGTCGCCTCTGGCATCACGGGGGCCGCGGACGGCGGCAGCGAGAACGGCATCCGCAAGGACTGCAACACCACCTTCACCGACCCCGACTCCCTCGTGCAGTTCCTCGACCAGACGGGGGTGGACGCCCTCGCCGTCTCCATCGGCACGACGCACGGCGTCTACATCTCCGCGCCGCGCCTCGACATCCCGCTGCTCCAGACGCTCAAGGCCGCGGCGGGGGACATCCCCCTCGTCCTGCACGGCGGCAGCGGCACGCCCGAGGACCAGCTGTCGCAGGCCATCGAGCACGGCATCGCGAAGGTCAACATCTACTCGGAGCTGACCGCCGCGTGGAACACGGCCATGCGGGACTTCCTGAACCGCCGCGAGCAGATGACCTGCTGGTTCGTCGTCGCCTGCAAGGAGCCCGACGCCGCCATGCGCAAGGTCATGCGCGAAAAGATGCGCATCTGCAAGTCGGCGGGGAGATACTGAGCATGCATCCGAACGAAATCGCCTATCCCTGCAAGATCGACGGCACACGGCAGCCCGCGCTCTACTGGCGCGCGGCGGGGGACGGGCCGCGCCCGCTGCTGGTGGCGCTCCATACCTGGAGCTACGACCACACGGACGGCTACGCGCACTATGCGGAATATTGCCTACGGCACAACTGGCATCTCATCTTCCCGAAGTTCCGCGGCCCCAACTGGACGCCCGAGGCGTGCGGCTCGGAATACGCCGTCTCCGACCTGGAGGACGCCGTGCGCTTCGTCCAGGGCGACGCGCCAGTGGATGGCGCGCGCGTCTATCTCTGCGGCGGCTCTGGCGGCGGCCATGCGACGCTGCTGATGGCGGGGCGGCGCCCCGACCTGTGGACGGCGGTCTCGGCGTGGTGCCCGATTGCCGATGTGGCGGCATGGCACCGCGAGAGCAGGGAACGCGGCAACGAATACGCGGGGCACATCGAGCGCGCCTGCGGCGGCGACCCGAATGCCTCCGCGGCGGCGATGGCCGAGGCGCGGAAGCGCTCGCCGCTGACCTGGCTGCCCAACGCCATCGGTGCGCTGCCAGTGGACATCAACACTGGCATCCACGACGGCCATGGCGGCAACTCCGTGCCCGTGAGCCAGGCCATCCGCGCCTTCAACCTGCTGGCGCGTCCAGAGGAGCGCATCCCCGAGGAGGTGGTGCGCGAGCTGGTCGCGACCGAAGCGGTGCCGACGCCATGGCGCACCGCCGTGGCCGATCCCGCCTACGGCGAACACCACCTCCTCCTGCGCCGAATTTCCGGCCTGGTCCGCCTGACCATCTTCGAGGGCGGACACGACCTGCTGCCCTATCCCGCGATGGAATGGCTTTCCCGACAGCGTCGGGGCGAGGAGCCGTCCTGGACGCCAGGCCGTCCTCCCGCCGAGAGCGGCGAAGCCACTCAGCTGACCCGCTGACCCAAGTCCCCTTGCAACCGCGCCCAGGGCTTTCCGCCACAAGCATCGCCCGCCGCATCCCAGGCGGCGCAAGGTCGGAAGCACTGTCGGTCCGCCGTGGCGGCGTCTTCGGAAATGCTGCGCGGCCACTGCGTTTTTAGATATACCGCATGGCCGATTTTTCCATTTATTTTGACTGGCATCTTTCGTATATTAAGCGCATCGACAACATGGCGGGTGCAAAATGCCATGCCGATTGTCCTGAAGAATTCCCACGCCATAAGAGGAACTCCAAGATGCCATCAAAACGTCTTTTCACGCTTATAGAACTTCTGGTCGTAATCGCCATCATCGCCATTTTGGCGAGCATGCTGCTGCCGTCGCTGGCGAAGGCGCGGGAAAAGGCACGCAGGATCTCCTGCACCAACACCATCAAAACCCTGTGCCTTACCAACCTCATGTACGCCAATGACAACGATGACTGGCTGGCAGGAGACCAGGGCAGCGACGGCATTGGCGAGATCGGTCCGGGGCTCCAGGTAACGCGCTACAATTCCGATTCACGCCGCTGCGCCTATTCCAAACTCCTGAACGGGTATCTATGCAAGATGGATCTGAAGACAGCGCTCGACGCCGACATCATCAAGATCAAGAAGCAATACCTGCGCTGCGCCAGCGACCACGACGGCGTCATCTGGCAGCCCAACGTCAACGGAGCGACCAGTTACCTCAACGCCTGGTGCCGCAGTGCCAACGACTACGACACCTGGTGCCGCAGCCAGGGCTTCCTCAAGAGCGCCAAGCACGGCGGCCGCGCCCGCGTCGGCAGGGACAACCCGAACGCGATGATCTACTCGGACGTGGGGCGGGGCTATGCGGAATACTCCTTCTCGAACAACATCAAGGCACCCCACGGCGACTGGGTGAACATCGGCTACATGGGCGGCCACGTCAAGACCGTGCGCAAGGAGTTCCGGCAGGGCACCGCCTGGTGCCCCCGCGCCGGAACCTGGGTCGCCGTCCATTATGACGACTTCCGCACTGGCACCGAGGGCTCCGACCTGCCTGCGATGTAATCTGGCCAGAGAATCCAATGACCATGCGCCACGCCATCGTGTCCCTGATGCTGGTCGCCGCCTTTTGCACGGGCGAGACCAACAACCTCATCTACAACAGCCGCATGGTCTGCACCAGTCTGGATGGCCGGTTCCCGGACGGCTGGTCGCCGACCGTCTCCTCCCATCCAGTCCTGTGGAAGCCGACGGAGGACGGGCGGGGGCGCATCGCGTGCTTCGTCAATCGCACTGGCGCGAGCGGCGTCTCCTGCAGCGTGCGGGCCTATTCCAGCCTCCGCATCGTCCCGGGCGAGGCATATCGCTTCCGCCTGAAGATCCGGACGCGAGACTTCCATTGCGGCGCTGGCGGCTTCGTGGCCTTCGGCCCTGGCTGGAACGGCTCCTTCGGCATCGAGAAGGATTCGCTTCCCGCCAATACGGGATGGACCACCATCGAGAAGGTCTGCCTGGCGACGACCGGGCGGGGCAGCATCTACAGTTTCGCCATCTATGCGAACAATTTCACTGGCGAACTGGAGGTGGCGAAGCCGGAAATCCTCCCCGACTCGGGGAAGGCACAGGCAGAAGTCTTCGTAATTGGGGAAGCGCCGCCTCTGCAGCCAGTCTCCCCGCCTCTCTCCCTGATTCCCGCCGGATCGCGGACCACACTGACCTTCCGCGACTATTCCAGCACGCTGGGCCCCATCCGCTACGCCCTTTCCGGACAGCCGAAGAAGAGCGCCTTTCCCGAGGGCGGCCTCTATCGTCTGGAACTCGGCGCCCTGGCGCCCGGCAGGCATCGCCTCGACCTTGAATGCACTGCCGGCCACTTCTCCTATCCGCTCACCGCCGTGCCGCCAGCGCCGACTCCCCAGGCCATCGTCTGGCGCAACAACTTCCATCGGGAACTCGGGGAAGTGCGCCTCGCCGCGGGAAAGCCCGCGCGGCTGGAAGTGCCCGAAGCGGGCATCGTCCGCTTTTCCGTGCCGCAGGGATGCCAGGTCGCAGTCCACGGCACGGCCTGCGGCGACGGCGAATCCCTCTGGCTCCCCGCCGGCGTCTACGACCTTTCCCTCACGGGCAGCGCGACCGCCACGGTCCGTGTTTCGCTGCTGACCGAGACACTCCTCTATCCCCTTGCCAACGGCCCCCTCAGTTGCCCCGGCCTGAAGCCGCTGGACTGGGAGCACGCACGGCGCCATCTCCTCCCCGCCTACACTACCTTTATCGCCCGCGGCGACCACATTACCGAGGCCCAGTTGAAAGCGCTGCTGGCCGCAGGGCACCATCGTATGTATGCCTCCGTCGGCATGGCCGCCGTCTCCCGGTTCTCACCCGGGGACGCAGATGCCGCGCGGCGCTTCTTCGTCCAGCGCGCATCCGCGCCCACCGCCAGCGGTGTCGTCATCGTGGATGAGATCGAGAACAACATCCCGCTTCAGACCCAGTGGTTCCGGGACCTCTTCGCGGGCATGGGGCGCCTTCCGGAAGAGACTTCGCTGCATGTCTGGCTCTGCGGCGGCAGCATCCTTCCCGGCGCCCGGCTTGCCGACTTCCTGCAGACGGCGGCGGCGCTCTCCCGCGACATGCGCCACCACTACGAGGTCTATCTCCCGTCCGCGCGCACCGAGCGCGAGGCCCGCCATGCCATCGCCGCCAAGTTCCGGCAACTTTCAGAACTCCTCGGCATGGCGCCGGATTCCATCGGCGCCACCCTGTGCCACTGCAATCTCCCCTTCGGGTATTGCCTGGACATCCATCCCGACGTGAACTTCAAGCGCTTCCTCGACCTGCAGCTCCACGCCCTGGCCAACGACCCGCAATACCGCGGCCTCAAGGTCCTGGGCTTCTGGGGCGACCACTACGCCGACCGGGAAATGAGCCGCTTCGCCGCGGCGCTCCTCCGCCACTACGTCCACGAAGGGCGCGCCGACCTCTTCACCGCGCGGCTGGGATACACCTACCGCCCAGGCCATCTCGACAACCCCGACTTCGAATGGGGGCTCGCCGGATGGTCGGCCCAGGGCGATGTCGCCGCCGTCACCGCCGAGGAGTTCGGCAAGAACTGGCAGCGCCGCATCACGGACGGCAAGGAGGGCGACGGCTTCGCCCAGTTCCGCCGCGGCAACGGCGCCCCCGGCACCCTCGCCCAGCGCGCCAAGGGCCTCGTCCCCGGGAAAGTCTACTCGCTCTCCTTCGTCAGCGGGGACGCCGCCCGCCTCCGCCAGACGGACCACCGGAAAGGCGTGCTGACCTGCACTATCCAGGGCGTGGAAGTGCTCCCGGAATACACCGAGCATTCCCTGCGGGACGCAGGAGCCCGCGGCAACTACGACAAGATCGTCTTCAAGGCGCTCGTCCCCGATCCCCTTGTCACCTTCTCCGACGCCGGGGCGCCGCCGGGCACGCGCGTCTACCTGAACCACGTCAGCCTCATGCCCTACTTCACCGGGGAGGAGTAGCCATGCCCGAACTTGACCTCTACCAGGAAGCCAAAATCGACCTGCTCTCCCCGGAGCTCAAACGGCAGGTCGCCCTCCAATACCGCGCCGCCTGCTTCGCCGACACCGGCTGCACTCGAGACGGCGGCTTCGGCGACATGGGCACTGTCCCCCCCATGCCCCTCGAACGCCACTCCGTCTACCGCGGCGGCGAGGGCTTCGGCACCTACAACCACGCACCCGCCATAACCCGATTCCGCAACCGCTTCCTCCTCGCCTGGAACACCGGCGCTGTCAACGAGGACGCCCCCGGCCAGTCCGTTCTCCTCGCCACCTCCGGGGACGGGCAGCAGTGGTCCGCCCCCCAAGTCATACTCCAGGCTGACGCCAGTTGCCACCAGTTCTACATGACCGCCGGCTTCTGCACCTGCCGCGACACCCTCTACCTCCTCGTCATGGAGAAGTTCTCCAAGGCCCCCGACACCGGCTACACCATGTCCGCCTTCGACCCCGCCCGCGCCACCAACTTCAGCAATCTCTGGGCCAGCGAAGACGGCGAGCACTGGCGCCTGGTCCAGCGCGACCTCGCCCCCGTTCTCTTCATGCTCCATCCCCCCGTCCCCACCCCGCAGGGCCGTCTCCTCCAAGGCGCCGCCAACTTCCGCGGGCGCCCGGTTGTCCTCCTCTGGCCCGGCCTCAATCCCGAAGAGCCCCCGCAGCTCATCGAACAGCCTTGGCCCGTCGACGAACGGCACTTCTACGAGGGGCACGACCTCGGCATCTGGTGCTATGGGGAAAACTGCTTCTACGCCCTCGACGACGGCACGCTTGTCATGCTTTTCCGCAACGAGAACGGCACTTGCCAGGCCGGGGTCTCCCTGAGCACCGACGGTGGACAATCCTGGTCCTCGGTCATGCAGAGCAACTTCCCCGATTCCGCCTCCCGCATGGCCGTCGGACGCCTCGCCGATGGACGCTACTTCGTCATCGGCAACTCCACCCGTCGCTACATGGACCGCAACTTCTTCGCCATCTCCCTCTCCCCCGACGGCCGCAAGTTCACCTCCATGCACCGCCTCATCGCCGAGCCCACCCGCCAGCGCCTCCCTGGCGAACTCAAATGCCACGGCTACCAGTATCCCGCCGTCTTCGTCGACGGAAACCGCCTCCTCATCGCCTACAGCGTCAACAAGGAGGACATCGAATGCGGCATCGTGACTTTTTGAACTCCCCTTGTCTCCAGAGCGCCCCTTGTCCCCAAAAAGCATGCAACCATGATGACAGAACATGAAATCAACGAGGCCTTGAAATACCCCTGCCAGGCCTGGGGGTCGGAACCTTGCTTGGGCTCCATCTATGGGGAGGAGGAGGTCGAGGCCGCCGTCACAGCCATTCGCGACTCCATGAACTTCAAGGAGGGATTCGGCTTCACCTCCCAGCCCATCATCGACTTCGAGAAGGCCGTCGCCGCCTACGTCGGCGTCAAGGAGGCGGTCGCCGTCAACAGTTGCGGCCCCGCCCAGGATATCCTCTTCCGCTACCTTGAGCTACAGCCCGGCGACGAGGTCATCGTCCCTTCTATCAACTACGACTCCGCGCCGTTGGCGGTCCTGGGGGCGGGCGGCACGGTCGTCTGGGGCGAATCCCGGGCCTCCGACTATCTGCTGGACCCCGAGGACGTGGAGCGCAAGATCACTCCGCGCACCCGCGCCATCTTCCCAGTCCACATCCACGGCAACAGCGCGCCGATGGACGAGTATCTGGAGATCGCCGCACGCCATCCGCACCCCGTCCATGGACCGCCGAAGGTCATCGCCGACGCCGCCCGTGCCATGGGCGGCGACTACCAGGGCACGAAGATCGGCAAACAGGGCTACGCCAGCGCATATAGCCTCCACACCATGAAGAACATGACTACCCTCGGTGAAGGCGGCCTCCTTGTCACCGACGACAGCGACTTGGCCGCCTGGATGCGACGGGTGCGCATGTACGGCCGCGCCGTGGGGGCCTGGGGCACCAGCAATGTCATGACCAAGGTCCAGGCGGCCGTAGGACTGGTGCAGTTGAAGAAACTAGACAGTTTCATCGCCGGGCGCAGACGGGTAGCGGCGGAGCGCAACCTGCTGCTGAAGGACATCCCCGAACTCCAGCTCCCGCTGGGCGGACGGACCGACGAGGGCTCCTTCTACCTCTACTGTCTCACCGTATGCGACGCCTGGGCGGGGGAGAAACGAGACCGACTGATCGCGATGATGACGGAGCGCTACCATCTGGCCTGCTGGGTCGCCAATCCGCCCATCTACGAGGTAAGCCCCTACCTGGCGAAGTGCGTACAGGGCACGACGCCCCGTTCGGAGGCCCTCGCCCGCAAGATCCTGTGCGTGCCGATCCATCCCGCCATGACCTCCGAGGAGAACCGCTTCATCGCGGCCGCCCTCCTACGCTGCATTGAAACCCTCCGCAAGGACGGCTGAAAAGGGGGAGGCCAGGAGATGCTGCCACGAAGAAAACTGGGAAGGACGGGACTGGAACTCTCGTGCCTCGCACTTGGGGGACTGCCCTTGAGCACCGTGTGGTCGAAGGGGGAGGGCGTGGAGATCGTACGGCGTGCCGCCGAACTGGGCATCAACTACATCGACACCGCCCCCAGCTACCACGACAGCGAGGCAGTCATCGGCGCCGCCCTCCGCAAATACGACCTCGACATCCACGTCGGAACCAAACTGGGCAATCTCCCCGCCGCCGATTACCGCCCCCAGGACCGCGCTTTCATGCGCGGGGAGTTCCTCCATTCCCTGGAGCGCCTCGGCAGGAACCAGGTGGACATCCTCTATGTCCACGAGCCAGACCGCCCTGAGTTCTACCACTGGTGGACCTGCGAGGAGCCATACCAGGGCCCTGTCCTCGACCTCCTGGACGAACTTCGCGCGGCAGGCCGCGTAAGCTTCTTTGGCCTCGGCGGCACCACCACCACCGAGATGGCGCGCCTAATTCGAAGCCGCCGCTTCGACGTCGCCCTGACTGCCTTCCAATACAGCCTGCTGTGGCAGGAAGCCCGCCACAGTGTCTTCCCCGCCGCGAAGGAAACCGGCATCGGTCTCCTTGCGGGGTCCCCGCTGCAGCAGGGCGCCCTCGCAAAAGTCTACTGGCAGGATGTCGTGGCTCAGCCGATGCGCTGGCTCTCCGAACCGCGGCGGAAGCAGTTCATGGCCCTCTATGAACTGGTTCAGGACTGCGGCATCCCTCTGCCAGAACTCGCCCTGCGCTTCGTGCTTTCCCAGCCATGTGTCGCCTCCGTCCTGACTGGCGTCGACTCCATCGCGCGCCTGGAGGCCAATGTTGAGGCCGCCCTCAAGGGGCCGCTGCCGCTGGCGTTGCTGTCGCGAATCGAGGAGATCTACCGTCAGGTGCCCTTCCGCCCCTTCGGGGAGCCCTTCTCCCCGCCCTTTGCCGAGAACTTGCGTGCCATCGAGGAGGCGAAGGCCAAGGCGACAAAGCAGAAATGATGCGCATCTCAGTCATGACCTATACTTTGGCCTCCCGCCCGGAACTCTATCCAGTAGAGTGCTATCCAGAGTTGATTGCCGCCTGCGGCGCACACGCCGTCGACTGGGTCTCCTGCTACGGACGCGCCCCCCGCGACCTGCGCCGCTGGACGCACGACGCGGGTCTCGCCGTCAGTGCCTTCACCTTCGCCCTCCAGAGTTTCCGCCAGAAGGGCGACGAAGCCACCGCGCTTGACGAGGCCGCGCGGCGCTTTGAGGAGGCGCATGAACTGGGCGCCCCGATCGCGATGGTCGTGCCGTTGCCGATCCTGGGCCTCGCTGACCTGGCGGAGAACCGTCGGCGCTGGTGCGGGCTTCTTCCCCGTCTCGCCCCCCTTGCGCGGGAGGCAGGGTGCCTCCTGACCATCGAGAATTTCGATGGGCCGCCCTCACCGTTCCTCACCGCCGAAGAGTTGCTGGAGGCGTGCCACGCCGAGCCCTCCCTGCGCTTCACCTTCGATATCGGGAACGCGGCCTTGGGCGGCGATCCCGCCGCTGCCCTCGACGCCCTCGAAGACCTCGTCGCATACGTCCACTGCAAGGACTGGCACATCTCCGACACTCCGAAGGACGGCGCCCTCCGTGGACGCGACGGCCGCTTCTACACCCCCGCGCCCGTCGGTCACGGCGACGTGGATCTCCCCGTCTGCGCGGCCGCCCTGCTGCGCCAAGGCTACGCCGGATTCGCCGACATTGAATACGCCGGCCGTGAATTGGAGCCCGCGACCGCCATCCGCCAGTCCGCCGAATGGATGCGCGCCATCGGCTTCTTCAAATGACCAGCCCCCCTGCCCGAGGAGAGCGGGCCGACACGGAACACCTCCCGCCAATGCGCCCGACGCCGTCCTCGCCGCTTGTGGACATCGCCTTATATTATGCTGTGCAACGTCAGGCAATGCCTTTTGTTTTGGAACTGTGAGCCATGCCCAGAAAGCACGAGACCAATTGCATGAAGAGCCGAGCGCGGGCCTGCATCGAGGCCAGTGCCATTGCTCCTGGCATCGCGCCGCGCTACGGCATCGCCATCTATTCACTGCGCGTCGACGGAGGCGCGCGCGACGACTTCGCCACGGCACCATTGCGCCAGTTCCCTTATTTCGTGCTCGGCCACATCTACCGTGGCCAGGGGCGCCTCTGGCTGGAGGACTCCCGTGAATGCCCCCTTGACGCAGGAGATTACGTCATCCTACGCCCTGGCGTATGGAACCTCTATGGCGGCGTCGCCGGAACCGGATATGCGGAGGATTACGTCTTCTTCGACGGCCCCCTCGCACGTCAGATGGCCGACTGCGGACTGATCGAGACTGGCGTCGTCCACTATTCGCCCGCGCGGCGCCTCACCGCGCTGCACCCGCTCGTCCAAGATCCCGCCGCCGTTTCGCAGTGGCGTGCGTCGCTTCTCCTCCAGGAACTGCTGCTGGATCTGCAGGTCGCCAAAAGCACCGCAGGGCAACAGTCGAAAATCGGCGTGCTCTTGGACGAGATCCAGAACTCCCCCGAACACTGGTGGACTGTGGACGAGATGGCGGATTACTGCGGCCTCTCCGTCTCCCAGTTCCGGCGGCAGTTCCTCCAGCTTACCAAACAGCGTCCGAAGAACTACATCGAGGAGGCCAAGTTGCGCGAAGCCGCCCGCCTCCTGGAGGAATCCTCCCTCCCCATCGACGACATCTTCCCTCGGCTCGGCTATCGAGACCGTTTCCATTTCTGCCGTAGGTTCAAAGACTTCTGGGGTATCTCACCAGGCAAATATCGGATCCAGGTCGCGCTCCACGACGAACCTCCCGCTGGATGATTCCCGTCGGGGAAAATACACCAGTCGTCCCAGCCACCAGTCTCCAACTAGAGCCTGCCATGCCTCCTGTCAGGTTCCAGGAAATGCTTGCGTCCGAAACGTGTCGGCACTATACGCAGTAACGATGTCCGACGCCTGGTCCGTCTCCCGCCGTCCGCGATTTTCCCCGCGACGCCCCGCATTTTCATGGATTTGCGCGACTTTGCTGCACTGTGATTGCAGATTGTCCTGGAGTGGATACATTCCCGTTGTCGCAGACATTCCAAGGAGATATCACCATGCAAATCCAGACCATCGCATTTTCAGGGCACTTCACGCCAGAGATCCAGCGGCAATTGCGCGACAAGCGCAAGTCGCTGGGGCTGTCCCTGCTGCAGCTGGCGCAGTTTCTTCGGGTCAGCTGGGCGACCATCCGAAAATGGGAGCGCGGGGCGTCGCGCTCGTGCACCGTGCGCTTCATTCCGCTGATCGACGCCTTTCTCAGAGGCGAATACGACAGTCACCTGCGCGACCTGGCAGGCGCAGACCCCCTGCTTCAATCCATGACGCACACCTCCCCTGCGGTGCAGGATTGCCTCGTGAAAATCGCCAGCACCCATGATCTCTGCGAGGGCAAACCCGCGCTGCAGCGCGCGCTGCTGGAGGAAATCCATTCGCACACGCGCGAGGCCATACGGCAGTTCCTGCAGGAGCGCGCTATTTCAGCACGTCCTTCATCTCGGCAATGATGGCGCGCGAGGAATAGGTCGCGCCTGTGACGGGCATCGGCGCGGGGGCCGCGTTCGCCTCCTTCACGGTCTTGCCATTGTACCGCCCCAGCAGCCCGCCCGCGCGCACCTTCTGCAGGAAGCGCGGCGTCTCGCGGTTCGCGCCCAGCGCCATCCCGAGGATCCGCTTGTCTGGCCCCAGCACCGCCGCGACATCGACATTGCCCTTGAAGCCGCGCATGCGGCTGCGACGCCCCGCAGGCGCCAGGCGGAGGTAGCCCACGACCTTGCCGTCGGCGTCCAGCATCTCGACCTCGCGGCCTGTCGTCCGCCCCCATTTACGGAACGCGGGCAGGATCGCGGCGGCCTCCTTCTGGAAGGCGAGATGCGGCGGGGGCGCGGGCTTCGCGGCGGGTTCGGCGGCCAGAACCAGAACGGCGGCCAGGGCCAGGACGGCGGTGCACTTCATCACCAGGGCTTTCATGCTATTCATTCCTCCATCGTGGAAGCTTTTGGATTCCCCGACTGATGTCGGGCGTAACTGACGGTGCGGATGCCAAACGACCGCTCCTTCAGCAGCCGCCAGGGCGACGACGGCGCCCACGGCAGCCCCCGCACATCGGTCGCGTGCTCCAGCGCCAGGATCGTCCCCTCCGTGAACAATGCGCGGGCGAGCGCCGCGTCCAGCAGCAGTTCGCGCGCGCCGTATTCGCCCGCCGCGGGATGATAGGGCGGGTCGGCCAGCACAAAGTCGAACGGGCCCGAGACGCGCGCGGCGCACCCCGCGACCTCCCCCGTCACCACCACGGCCTCCCCCGCCGAAGCGGTCCCGCCCATCGACTTCAGGACCGCCGCGAGATTGCGCTCGATGACGGCCACATGCCGCGCGTCCCGCTCCACCATCACCACGCGCGCGGCGCCGCGCGAGAGCGCCTCCAGCCCCAGGGCGCCCGTGCCGGAGAAGAGATCCAGCACCGCGGCGCCCTCCAGCGGCCCCAGCGTCGAAAAGAGCGATTCCTTGACCTTGTCCTCGGTCGGCCGAATCGCGTCGTCCTCGGGGACGGCGAGCCGAATGCCGCGCGCCCGCCCGCTGATGATCCGCATCGTCGCTACTCCTCCAGGTTGCCTGCCCGCTGCCGCAGCGTCTCGTGGACGCCCGAGTACGGCATTCGGAACGGCGTGCCGCGCGTGCCGCAGTTCGGGCAGCGGCGGTCCAGCTGCTGCCGTTTCAGCAGGAAGACCGTATTGCACTTGCGGCAGCTCATCAGGCGCGACTTCGAGAGATGCCACGAGTGGTTGCTGCGCCACAGGAGATCCCCCACCAGGCAGACGACGCAGAAGACGATCAGGATCAGCGTGTAAAGGATCAGGGCATCCGCAAAGGGCATTCCAGGCTCTCCCTGGCGGCTAATACCGCCACTCGATTTCCAGGGTCAATTCGGAGAAGGGCTGCCGTTCCGGATCCGACGGCGGCAGCCCCTGCAGCACGCCGCGCACCGCGCGCACCGCGCCAGCGTCCAGCGCAGGCACCCCGCAGGAACGGCGCAGCACAATCCGAGGCGGCGCCAGCATCGGCACCGTCTGCACCGCCAGCAGCGTCGTATCCGACAGCCGCCCCCGCGTCTCGGGGGCGTTCCACACTTTCAGCGTCGCCTCGTCCAGCGACGGCGGATTCCTGAGCGGCAGACCGCTGCCGCGCCGCCACACCACTTCGTGCGGCACTGGCTTGCGCCGCCAGGCGACCAGCGGCTCCGTCGGCGTGTACTCCTTCCACCCCGCCAGCAGCAGTTCGGCGGCATTGGCGGGCATCACGCTCAGCTTCAGCGGCGCGAAGACCACGCTGCCCAGGCGGTGCGGTTCCTGTGTCCACGTCGGCCACACGGGCCTGTCCTCGGGGCGTTCCGTGCGGTTCAGTGCCGAGAAGCCATGCCGCCAGTCGGGGCGGTATCCATCCGCCGCGTCCATCAGCGCCATCCACAAGTAGAGTTCATCCAGGGCGGGCGACCCCCCGCCGCGCTCGGGCGGCGCGGGCAGGACCACGATGCCCGCGCGGCCCGCGTCGGGGTCGGCCGCTGGCTTCTCCTGCACGTCCTGCATCGGCAGCAGGAAAGGCACATGGAGCACGGCCACAATCAGCGCCGCCACCAGGAACCGCAGCCAGGTGCGATCCCACCAGCTGACGGGGCGGCGCGGCCGAAGGGCGCTATCATGGTTTAGAGTCGCGGCTGACATTGTTCGAGGGGACGGCCTCCTGCCGCCGAGGCAGCGGTTCGGTCACCAGATACACGCTCAATCCATTGGCGCGGGCCATGTCGGCCACCTGCATCCACGCCTCCAGGGTGATGGTGCGGTCGGCGCGGAAGACCATCACCATCGGCCGCGCCGAATGCCCCGAAAGCCGTTCGTCCCCCTCGCCCGCCGCCTTGGCGTCGGCGTTGCGCGCATCCCGCACATGTTCGCGCAGCGCCTTGCGCAACTCCTCGAGCTGCAGGAGGCGCCCGTTGAAGAAGTAGCGCCCGTCGGCGGTCATGGTCACGAGCATGCGGTTGACCTCCTCCACCTGGGCGTTTTCCACCCGCGGCAGCGCCACGGGCACGCCCGTCATGGAGACGGTGCTGTTGCCCAGCCAGAAGAGCACAATCAGCACGAAGAAGAGCGACACCATTCCGACCGTGGACGGAAACAGTGTCGGGGTGCAACGCTGATTGGAACGCCAGGCGTACATGTCAGTTCTTCGGCGGGGGGGTCGTGGTAAGGAAATAGGTGATTTCGGCGGCCCCCTTGCCCATCTCCGCCAGCTGGCGGTCGATGATCTCCGTCAGCACCGCGTGGAACAACTGGCAGAGCAGCGAGGCGATCAGCCCCGCCGCCGTGCACACCAGCGCCCTGCTGATGTCGCCGCTCACATTGGCAACGCCCGTGATCTTCGAATTGTCCGTCGCCATCACCGCGAAGATCTTGATCAGCGAGAAGAGCGTCCCCAGCAGCCCCAGCACGGGCGTCATGTTCGCCAGCCCCGACAGCAGTTTCAGATTGCGCTCCAGCCGCGGGATCAGCAGCCGCACGACCTCCTCGACCGCATAGCGGATGCCCTGCTCGCCGTCCCGCCAATGCTCGATCGCCGTGCGGAAGATCTCGCCGACGGGGCCCGTGCGTCCGTCGCAGTTGACGATGGCCTCCTTGATGTTGTGGTTGCGCAACTGGTTCATCAGCCCGCGCAGCAGTTCGAAGGTGTCGATGCGGGCGCGGTGGAGATAGAGGAAGCGCTCCGCGAAGACGACCAGCGCCACCAGCAGGAAGAAGAGGATGATGTAGAACATCGGTCCTCCATTGTCCATCAGATTGCGAAAGAAATGCATGATCGTCGCCATTTCCGTTGCCTCCGCGTTCTTCCTGAAAGCCGCCTGCTACTGTTCGTCGGGGCGCTCGGTGTCGGCCGCGTTGCCGATGGGCACCAGCCTCGGGCGCGGCAGCCACCGCGACAGGTTCTGCGCGCGCGCCTTGCCGTTTTCCCCCTGGTTGTCAAACTCCTGGTAGACCAGATACAGGATGCTGCCCGCGATCTGCTCGAACGGGGGCAGGCGCCGACGCAGTTCCGTCCCCTTGATGAAGGAGGCGTAGTGGGCGTAGATCTCCGCCGCCGTGCGCAGCAGCGCCTCCGAATCCTTGTATTCGTCCGACTCCTCGTTTTCGGCGTAGGTGCGGTAGATGAAGGCCTGCAGCAGATAGCTCTCGATGGTCGCCTGCGCCTGGCGTCGGCTCGCCGACTCCATGTCCTCCGCGACCTCCTTGTTGACGAAGGTCTCCAGGTCGCCCGCGAAACGCCCCGCGTTCAGCGTCTTGGCGTACTGGAACCATTCCGACGCCTTCTTCTCCTGCCCGAAGGAGTAGAGGCGGACGATGCCGTCCACCAGGAAGTTGATGAAGGGCCCCTGCAGGTGCATGTCGGGGAACTCCTTCTGGGCGTCCTCGTAGGCCTTCTTGGCCGCGTCGGCGACGTCGAGGTTCGGCATCATCAGCAGGTTGTTGAGGTCGCCCTTGAGGTAGAGGAGGCGTCCCGTCTGGACGGCGTTGTTGAGGGACTGGAAGATCATTCGGTCGCAGTTGAGGCGCTTGAACTTGGCGGCCTCGGAGAACCACTGCTCGCGGCCCTTTTCGGCCCAGTAGATGGCGTGCGCCTCGGGCAGGCGGAAGTCCAGTTTGCCGTAGATGTCGATGACCTTCATGATCATCTTGGGGTCGAGGCGGTACTTGTAGAGGATCCAGCGATGGCGCAGGCACAGTTCGACGTCCTTCGCCGCGCCGATCTGCTCCAGGCGCCCGCGCAGATTGAACTTCTCGTTCTCGGGCAGGCGGTCGGGGATCACCGCGTACTCGCGGAAGAGCCCCTCCAGCTGCATGAAGTTGAGGCCGCACTCCGCCATCACCTGCTGGTATCCCGCCGCCTTGTCGCCGAGCACCGCCAGCAGCTTGGCCTCGGTCAGGGGGGCCTTGTCGAGGATCTCCCACTCCCCGTAGTAGTCGCCGAAGAGGCGGATCATCTCGCGCGCCATCTGCTGCTTGTAGTAGAGGTTCGCGTCGTCCATCTCCTGACCCATCTTGTGCTGGTAGATCCAGCCCAGCTGGCGGAACAGTTCAGGATCCGTCGGGTTGTACTCCATCGCCTGGTCGCGGATCAGTTCGATGCCGCGCTTCACCCAGCGCCAGCGGTCCTGCTTGTCGGTGTAGGTCACCGAGACGTTGTAGGCCATGTTCCACGCCAGGAAGGCGTGCGCGGAGGTGAAGCGCGGCTGCAGTTTCACGATCCAGTCGGCCAGCTGCACCATCTCGTAGTATTTGCCCTGCTCCTGCATCTGCCCCGAGCGCAGCCACAGGTAGTCCGCCAGCAGCCCGCGGAAGCCGCCCAGCGCGACGCTGGTGAAGGCCACCATCGGCGGCGCGTTCTCGAGGGGCTTACTGTCGGTCAGGTGCTCCTCCTCGCGGATGCCGTTCATACGCCCCTGCAGGAAGGAGAGGGTGCAGAGACACGCCACCATCACCCCGAGGATGACCACGATTTTCACAACGCTGTTCTTCATGGGAAAATGGGTAGTTCTAGCCGATTTTGCGGACCACCAGGCCCAGTTCGCGGTTCTGGAGCAGCCAGATGCCTAAGAGCGCAATGAGGCCCGTGCGCAACACCAGCACCTTCAGCAGCGCGCCGCCGACCTCGGCCCATTCGACCAGTTCGCCTGAGGCCAGCTGCGAGGTGCAGTCCAGGTCGTCCACAGTCACCACGATCGCCTGCACGCCGCGCGACAGGTAGTGGATGGCGCGGTTGAGGTTGTTCGAGTAGATGTACGAGCCGTCGTCGTTGCGGAGCGGCGCATTGACGGCGGCGGGGACGATCATGCCGATCACGATGTAGGAGACGGCGACGAAGATGGCGACGGGGGTCGAGAAGATGGCGCCGACGGTACAGCCCAGGGCGGCGAGGAAGACGATCTGGATGACCGCCATGAGGACGGTGCGCAGGAAGTTGTCGAAGAAGCTCGCGACGCGGCACATCAGCAGCGGCCCGTCGACCACCTGGAAGATCGCCGTGTACTTCTGCTTCAGGGAGTTGTTTTCCCGCTGCTGCTCCTCGGTCAGCGCCTTGCCCGCCTCGGCGGGGCGCTTCCACTCGGGATCCTCCTCGGGCTTGCTCAGGTTCGCGAAGGTCAGCCTGGCCAGGTTGCCGTCCGCCGTGTTGACGATGACCTGCGCGGGGAAGTTGAAGGTGCCTGGGCCGACGGCGGCGCCAGGCTGCAGCGTCGCCAGTTCCTGCCAGGTGCCGCCAGGCATGTGGAAGGGCTGGCCGTGCGCGTCCTTGTAGCTGCCTGGCGCGGGCGCTGGCAGCGCCTTGCCGTCCTTGTCGGTGAAGACGGCGAAGGTCCAGTCGATGGGGAGCCGCTTCTGGGAGGTCTCGGCGATGTCGCCTGCGGAGATGCGGAAGCGCAGGAAGATCGGGGTGCCGCCCTTGGGGACGGTGACGCCGCGGTAGTTCCATTCATGGGTTTCGCCAGGGGGCACGCTGATGTTTTTCATGATGCCCTGCATCAGTTCGGTCTGGATCGCCTTCTTGAGGGTGCGGATGGATTCCGCGTCCTCGCCAGGCTTCAGCGAGCCGTTGCGGACGCGCTCCTCGTAGGTCTTTTCGACCTGCGCGCGCAGATCGACGGGCGCAGGGTAGAACTTGCGGCGGGCGACCAGGGTCTCCTGGCGCAGTTTCTCCATCTGCTCCGCGCTGAACTGGCCGCTGCGCTCCGCGGCGGCCAGGCGGTACATGGTCAGGCCGTAGATGACGAACATGGAGACGACGAGGATCGCGGTGTGCATCGCGACGATGCCGAGCCACTTGCCCAGCCACAGCACCCAGCGCGGGCACGGCTTCACGAGCACCAGGTGGACGTTGTAGCTCTCGATGTCGCTGGCCAGGAGCGAGCAGCCCAGCCACAGCGTCGAGGCCGAGATCAGCGCGATCGCGATGTTCAGCGAGTAGGTCAGGGAGATCTGCACCAGCCCCGCGGGGGTGTTGTCCCCCTTGATGGTCAGCGGCAGCCCGATCACCACGATCAGGATCAGCGCAAAGAGCACGAGGAAGACCTTCGACCGCATCGCGGAGCGGATGGTCTGCTTGAAGATGGCCAGAAATGCTTTCACGGAAAAGGTCGGTGTTGAGGTGGTGGGGAAAGGAGATGCCTCAGCGCTTCTGCTGCATCGCCTGCGAAAGTTGGTTCGCCAGCGCGCGCAATTCCAGCGCGCGCAGGATTTCCAGCGAGAAGTCGAGCGCCGCCGCGGGGCCGCACGCCGTCAGCAGCCGCCCGCTGCGCTGGATGTACTTCCCAGTGTAGGAGCCGTGGCGGATCTGCTTCTCCACGCCAGGGTAGCAGGTGTATTCGACCCCCTCCAGCAGCCCCGCCGCGTCCAGCGCCAGCGGCGCCGCACAGATCGCGGCGACCAGCCCGCCCGACGCCAGGATGCCGCGCGCGGCCTCCAGCACCGCGGGAGTCGCCGCCAGCGTCGCCGCGCCTGGCATGCCGCCTGGCAGGTAGCAGACATCGTAGTCCGCCGCACGCAGATCCGCCAGCCGAATGTCGCACTGCACCTTGACGCCATGCGAGCCTGGCACCATCATCTGCGCGTCAGGCGAGACGCCGCAGAGGGTGACGGGAATGCCCGCGCGGCGGAAGACATCGGCGGGCGCCAGCGCTTCGAGTTCCTCGAAGCCCGCGGCGAGAAAAATGACGGCCTGGTGTGTCATCGGTGCAAGAGTTATATTACACGCAACGCCCGCCACTCGGCGGGCCACGAAAAAGTCCCTTTGGCCCCTTCGGGGGCCGAAAGTCCCTTCCGTCCCTTTTGGGGGTCGAAAGTCCCTTCCGTCCCTGAGGTCCCTTTGGTTCCTTTGGGTTCCTTTGGGTTCCATCAAAGAAAAAACCATCTAAATATATCACCGCTTTCCACAACTGGCAGACACTTCCATGCAGACACACCTCCAATCCCCTGAAAAATCCTCGCGCTACCGCAGCACCCGCGGCGGCATCGCCCCCGTGGGCTTCACCGACGCCGTCATGATGGGTCTCGCCGACGACGGCGGGCTGCTCCTCCCCGAGGCGCTCCCACAAGTCGACGCCGCGACCCTCGACGCCTGGCGCGGACTCTCCTACCCCGACCTCGCCTGCGCGGTCATGGCGCCCTTCGTCGGGGACGCGATCCCCGCCGCCGACCTCAAGGCGCTGGTCGCCGCGAGCTACGCGACCTTCGACTGCGCCGACGTGGTCCCCGTCAAGCCCCTCGGCCCCGAGGGCCTCTACGTCGCGGAGCTCTTCCACGGCCCGACCCTCGCCTTCAAGGATGTCGCGCTGCAGTTCCTCGGCAACCTCTTCGCGTGGGTGCTGAAGCGGCGCGGCGGCACGCTGAACATCCTGGGGGCGACCTCGGGCGACACGGGCTCCGCCGCGATCCACGGCGTGCGCGGCAAGCCTGGCATCGAGATCTTCATCATGTATCCCGAGGGGCGCGTGAGCCCCCTGCAGGAGCGCCAGATGGCGACCGTGCCCGACGCCAACGTCCACTGCCTCGCGATCCGCGGCACCTTCGACGACGGGCAGCGGGTGCTGAAGGCGGTCTTCAACGACCTGCCCTTCAAGCAGGAGTTCCGCCTGGGCGCGGTCAACTCCGTCAACTGGGCGCGCATCCTCGCGCAGGTCGTGTACTATTTCTGGGGCGCCTTCCGCGTCCAGGAACTCGCGGGCACCCGCGCCCCCGTGCAGGTCTGCGTGCCGACCGGCAACTTCGGCGACATCTTCGCGGGATACGTCGCCCAAAAGATGGGCGCGCCCGTCGCGCGGCTGCTGCTCGCCACCAACGAAAACGACATCCTCTCGCGCTTCTTCAACACCGGCGTCTACTCCGTCGGCGCCGTCCATCCGACCCTCTCGCCGTCGATGGACATCCAGGTCGCCTCGAACTTCGAGCGCTACCTCTTCTACCGCCTCGGCGAGGACAGCGCCGCCGTCCGCCGCGCCATGGCCGACTTCGCCGCCGCCAAGTCCCTGACCATCCCCGGCACCGACCCCGACTTCGCCGCCGGACGCGGCGACACCGCCATGACCCTCGCCACCATCCGCGACCTCTGGGAACAGCACCGCTATCTGCTCGACCCCCACGGCGCCGTCGGCGTCGCCGTCGCCCAGGCCAACCCGCTTCCAGGCGCCCCGACCCTCTGCCTCGAAACCGCGCACCCCGGCAAATTCCCCGCCGCCGTCGCCCAGGCCATCGGGGACGACGCCCCCGCGCGCCATCCCGCCCTCGACCGCCTCCTCGAACTCCCCCTGCGCAAAACCCTCATCGACCCCGAACTCCCCGCCATTGAGCAGTTCATCCGGCAGGCCATCCACTGAATCCGGAAAACCTGGAAAATCCGGCGTCTTCGCGGCCGTAGCCACGCCGTGGCGCTCGCGTCGAGCAAACCAGCACCCGCTTCCGTCCGGAAGACCTGGAAGCCCTGACAGCCCTTCCCATTCCCTCACCCATGCCCCGCCGCGAAGAGAAAACCCTGTTCGATTTGGCCCGCGAGGAGCGGCTGCGCAAGGAGGCGCCGCTGGCGGCGCGGATGCGCCCGCGCACGCTCGGCGAGTACATCGGGCAGACGCACATCCTGGCGCCAGGGCGGCTGCTGCGGCGCGCGATCCAGGCCGACCAGCTCTCCTCGCTGCTCTTCTACGGGCCGCCTGGCACGGGCAAGACCACGCTCGCCAGCGTCATCGCCAACACCACGCGCTCCGCCTTCGTCACGCTGAACGCCGTCATGGCGGGCATCGCCGACCTCAAGGCCGTCACCGCCGAGGCGCAGCGCCGCCTCGGCGAATACGGCCAGCGCACCATCCTCTTCATCGACGAGGTCCACCGCTGGAACCGCGCCCAGCAGGACGCGCTGCTGCCGTGGGTCGAGAACGGCACCGTCATCCTCATCGGCGCCACCACCGAGAACCCCTATTTCACCGTCAACCGCGCCCTTGTCTCGCGCTCCCGCATCTTCCAGCTCAAGCCGCTTGACGACAACGACATCAAGGCCGTCCTGAAGCAGGCCCTCGCCGACGAGGCGCGCGGCTACGGGAAAATGGCGATCGACCTCGACGGGGACGCCCTCGACCACCTCGCGAACGTCGCCAACGGCGACGCCCGCGCGGCCCTCAACGCCCTCGAACTCGCCGTCGAGACCACCGCGCCCGACGAGGGCGGGCGCATCCACATCACCCTCGCCGTCGCCGAGGAGTCGATCCAGCACCGCGCCGTCCTCTACGACCGCGAGGGCGACTGCCACTTCGACACCATCTCCGCCTTCATCAAGTCGATGCGCGGCTCCGACCCCGACGCCACCTTCTACTGGCTCGCCAAGATGGTCTACGCAGGCGAGGATCCCCGCTTCATCTTCCGCCGCATGGTCATCTTCGCCTCCGAGGACATCGGCATGGCCGACCCGCACGCCCTCCAGGTCGTCATGGCCGCCGCCGAGGCCTTCGACCGCGTCGGCCTCCCCGAGGGCCACTACCCCCTCGCCCACGCCGCCCTCTACTGCGCCACCGCCCCCAAGTCCAACTCCGTCATGGGCTTCTTCGACGCCCTGAAACTCATCGAGCGCTCGCGCGAGGGCGAGGTCCCCAACCATCTACGGGACGCCAGCCAGGACAAGGAGGGCTTCGGCCACGGCATCGGCTACAAATACCCCCACGAATACCGCGAACACTGGGTCGCCCAGCAGTATCTCCCCTCGTCCCTCCAGGGGCGCGTCTTCTACGAACCAGGCGAACTCGGCTACGAGGCCACCCTCGCCGCCCAGATCCGACAGCGCCGCGAACTCCAGCTCGCCGCCCTCCGCGAAAACGAGGACGCCCTCCCGCCCCCCGAGATCCTCACCTTCACCCCCGCCGACAAGCCCACCGAACAGTGGCTCGCCCGCGCCGTCGACTCCCTCGCGGGCTCCTTCGCCACCCTCCGCGCCGAACTCTACAGGATGCGCGCCATCCAGCGCTCCGACCGCATCCTCGACCTCTCCGCCGACACTGGCCTCCTCACCTGGGAGGCCGTCCGCCGCGCCCCCGAGGGCGGCGTCTGGGCCCTCGTGCGCACGCCCGAGGCGGGCCGCGTCCTCCTGGAGCAGGCCGCCAACCTCCCTGGCCTGCGACAGCCCCGCCTCGTCGTCGGCGCCCCCGCCGAACTGCGGCGGCTCCTGGAGGCGGACGGCTCCCCCGACGTGCGCTTCGAGTTCATCGTCGGGCGCAATCTCCTGGCTGGCCTGCCCGACCGCACGGCGCTCCTGCGCACGCTCAAGGGCCTCCTCGCCGACGGCGGCACCCTCGCGCTCGCGGAGAACCTCCCGTGCCTCGGGCAGCGCCTCTCCGCCCTCGCCCCGCAGCCGCTCCCCCCCGAGATCGCCGCCGCCGAGGAGGCCATCTACCGCAACCCCGACGACCCCCTCGTCAACTGGGACGACGCCACCCTGCGCCGTGAGCTAGCCGAGGCGGGCTTCGGCGGGGTCTCCGCCACCGTCCTTGAACTCAAGCGCACGCAGATCCTCCCTCCCGCCCTCCTCGCCCGCTGGCTTGACGCCGAGACCCCCGCCTCCTACGCCGCGCGCCTCCTCGCCGCAGGCCTCGCCCCGCAGCGCCTCGAACTCCTCCGCGACGCCCTCGCCCCCCTCGCCAACCAGCCCGTCACCTTCACCAGCCACACCGCCATCCTCGCGGGGACTGGGAATGCCCTCGAAACACCATGAAACCAGCCTGGCCCGCCCAACGGGAACCAGGCGCCCCCCCAAAAAGGAATCGACCCATGAACAAAAGTGTGATTCTCGAACGCGCCGAAGCCGCCCTCGCCAACATGATCCGAGGCCAGGTCATCGACCGCCAGGACGCCAACCAGGGGCGCACCCTGCGCGACTACAACGCCCGCACGGGCAAGAAGATCTACTCTGGAAACTGGTGCACGGGCATCTTCATGGCCTGCCTGCTCGCGATGTACAAGCGCACGGGCAAGGCGGAATACCTCGAACGCGCGGAATTCGCGGGACACTACATCATGGGCCTGCAGAACCTCGACGCCCGCAATCGGCGCTACTACGGCTCGTTCCGCGAAATCATCCCGCAGAGCCTCGAGATCCTGCCGCGCGACGCCACGACCGCCGCCTGGTGCCTCGTCTGGCTTTACGAGGCCACCCGCAATCCCGAATACCTCGACCGCGCCATGCTCTTCGCCGAATGGCACATGGAATACGGCATGTACGACGGCTGGCCCCACTGGGCGGTCTTCCACGACGACAAGGACACGAAATACTACATGCGCGGCTCCTTCCAGTCCGGCACGGGGCTCTTCTACCACGACCTCTTCCTCTTCACCAACGACCCGCGCTACATCGAGCGCGGCCTCAAGCCCATCGCCGACATCTACATCCGCGACTTCTTCCGCGAGGACGGCAGCATCATCCTCCAGCGCGACATCTTCACCAACCAGGAGCCCAAGCGCAACGACGGCGAGGTCGAACTGAGCATGCACTCCTTCAACGACGACTTCGGCGGGCAGATGCTGATGGCGGCCTCCGACCTCTTCCACGACGAAAAATACCGCGACCAGGCCCGCAAGTTCGCCCTGTGGCTCGCCGCCCACCAGCAGGAGGACGGCAACTTCTTCAACGGCGTCAAGACGGTCTCCTCGGCGGTCCCGATCGCGCTGATGTACTTCGATGAACTCGGGCGCCACTACCAGGACGCGACGCTGATGGAGGCGGCGGAGAAGAGTTTCGCCAAACTGCTGGACATGCAGCTGCTGGAGAGCGACGACCCGCTGCTGCACGGCGCCTTCGAGGGGATGGTGAACTCGCCCGAGGACAACCCGCGCACCATCGTGCAGCTGCGCACCAGCGCCTACGCCCTGATCGCGCTGCTGAAGGTCGAGGGGGTCGTGCGGAACTTCTGGCTGGGCGGCGAGCGCAACGACAACTTCGTCGACCCCATCTACATCTACACCAAGGCCAACCCCTACCCGTTCAAATACTAGCCATGCGCCAGACGATCGACCGCATTCTCCGCGCCTCGACGGAGGTGATGCTTGCGCGCTTCGAGCACGCCCCCGAGGACTATCGTTTCATCGACACCAAGTTCGACATCGTCACTGGACGCGACTTCGATGAACACGACGAGCCCTTCCGCCGCAAGGAGTGCATCTACTCCTGGATCCAGGGGCGCGGCCTCGAAAGCCTCGCCAAGCACGCGGGGTATTTCGCCCGCAACGGCGAACCCGCCCTCGCGGCGCGGCTGCGGCCGATGCTGGCCGCGGTCGCGGAGGAGATGGAGCGGCTGCGCCGCCGCAACCACGGCCGCCTGCCGTTTGCGATGCGGCGGGACGGGAGCAGCTTCTTCCCCTCGGAGCCAGGCGCGGCCAACTTCAGCGACCTCTTCTACTCCAAGGGGCTCTTCGCCGCAGGGCAGGCGCTGGAGCGCGACGACTACCGCCAGGAGGGGCGGCGGCTCTTCCTGACGGTGCTGGAGGCGGTGCGCCACCAGCGCTTCCGCACCGACCAGCAGAGTTTCGACCCCAAGAACCAGGTGCAGTTCATCGAGGGCAAGTTCCCGCAGGGGCCGCGCATGATCGCCCTGGGCGGCATCGCGGACTTCCTCGCCGCCGAGCCGCAGGAAGAGCTCTGGGCGGACTACGCCGAGGAGTTCATCCAGTTCATCCTCGACAACCACGTCAACACGGGCCGATATCCAGAACTGCAGCCCTTCGACTTCATTGAATCGCTCGACCAAGACGGCGACGCCTGGCGCGACGGCGCGACGGTCTTCAGCGACCCAGGACACGCCCTGGAGTTCACGGGGCTGGCCGCGAAGTGCCTCCTGGTCCTCCTCAGGCAGGGGCGCAGGCCTGAATTGTGCCGCACGGCCAGCGCGATGCTGCCGCAGATCTTCTGCCACGTCTTCGACTACGGCTTCAACCCCACGGCTGGCGGCATCGCCAAGGGCTACGACCTCGTCGCGCGGAAGCCCGTCAACTCCGACATGCCGTGGTGGAGCCTGCCCGAGACGGTGCGCGCGGGGATGGAAATGCGCCATTTCCCGTTCAAGGACAAGGCGGCCCTCGTCTTCCGCGCAGGGCAGGCCTTCCAGGCCTTTACACAGGGCTTCCTCCAGCCCTCGGGATTCGGATGCCAGACCCGCGACGAAAACGGCAGGATCGTCAATGTGATCCCCGCGGTCTCGGACGCCGACCCAGGCTACCACACCAACCTCTCCCTCATCGACGCCATGGAACTTTGATGCGGCCTGGATGCCGCGGATGCGGAATCCACGCAATCGTGCTACAGTACGCCAAATCCCCGGAAACCACCCACCCAAGCAAGGGATCCAAGGGATTTCAGCCGTCCCAGATGTCCCAGTCGTCCCAGTCGTCCCAGCCGTCCCACCTCCTATGCCTACTCCCGCCGAATCCTTCCTCGTCAACGAGACGCAGTTCCAGTTGGGCTTCCTGCCCACCGAGCAGTCCAACCCCCTGACCAAAGACCTCGACAAGCGCTTCGCGGCGGACACCGCCGACGGCATCGCCTGCCTGCAGCGCGTCGACCGCGACGTCCTCGCGATGGCGCGGCGCGTCTTCGCCTCGCCGCAGTACGCCCGTCTCGCCGATACCATCGAGGGCACCCTGCGCGCGGGGAAGCGCGTCTGCTTCTCGGGCTGCGGCGCGACGGGGCGGCTGAGCATCCTGCTTGAGAGCATGTGGCGGAAGGCCTGCGCCGAGACGCCCGCCCTCGCCGCGTACGCCGACCAGGTCTTCAGCATCATGACTGGCGGCGACTACGCGATGGTGCGCTCGGTCGAGTTCTTCGAGGACTACCAGACCTTCGGCGCGCGCCAGGTGCAGGAACTCGGCCTATCCGAAGGCGACACGCTCGTCGCGATCACCGAGGGCGGCGAGACCTCCTCCGTCCTCGGCACCGTCTTCGAGGCGCTGCGGCGCGGCCTCGCGGTCTTCCTCCTCTTCAACAACCCCGCCGAGATCCTCGCCGAGCACCTGGAGCGGTCGCGCAAGGCCATCCGCGACCCGCGCGTCACCGTCCTCGACCTCTCGTGCGGGCCGATGGCGCTGGCGGGCTCCACGCGGATGCAGGCGACGACCTCCGAGCAGCTCGTCGCGGGCGCGGCGCTCGAATCCACCGCCTGCCGCCTCGCGGGCCTCCCCGTCCCCGACTACCCCGCCGCCTTCGCGGCCCTCCTCGCCGACCTCGAACAGCCCGCCGCCCGCGCCACCCTCGCCGACTGCATCGACCGCGAAGCCGACCTCTACCGCGGACACGCCTTCATCACCTATTTCGCCGACGACTATCTCCTCGACATCTTCACCGACACCACCGAGCGCTCCCCCACCTTCAAGCTGCCCCCGTTCCGCCCCATCGACGACACCGCCTCACCCCAGTCCTGGGCCTTCGTCAAGAACCCCCTCCTCCCCACCGCCGACGCCTGGCGCCACGCCCTCCGACGCCCCCTGCGCTGCCTCACCTGGACCATCGCCGACTACGAGGCGCTCGGAGCCCCCGACAACGTCAAGGCAAAGCCCCCGCGCCTCGACGCCGACCGCCTCTGCCGCATCCCCATCGGCAGCGAGGCCCTCGACGCACGCCTCGAACACGGACGCGACGAAGCCCTCCTCGTCACCGCCGACGACCTCGGCAACGCCCCTCTCCTCCAGGAGTTCGCGCGCCTCCGCCCGCGCTTCGCCGCCGCGCGGCACCTCTCCATCGGCCCCGACGCGGGCGACCTGCGCGTCCCCGTCGCCCTCCCCGCGACGCCCCTCCGCCTCATCTCCCACCTCGCCGTCAAACTCTCCCTCAACACCATCTCCACTGGAACCATGGTCCGAATGGGACGGGTCACTGGAAACTGGATGAGCTGGGTCGACGTCAGCAACAAGAAGCTCATCGACCGCGCCATCCGACTCATCGTCGAACTCGGACACATCGATTATCCCGACGCCTGCAAACGCCTCTTCGACGCCGAAGCCGCCCTCGCAGGCACTGGACGGCCCGTCGTGCCCTACGTCCTGCAGCAATTAGCCACGCGGCAATAGCGCCAGAAAGGCGTTCTTTTCCCGTAACTGTTCAGAATGGTAGCCGCGTAGCGGCGGCCAGACTATAGCCGTGGGTGGAGCGAGTGCCGGAAGCGCGAGCGGAACCCACGGTGTCTGGAGAATATGGGGGAACCGCGTAGCGGTGACAAGATTCTGCGCCAGCACCACTCTCTTCTGAACAGTTACCGCCTGTCAGGGATTTCGGACGCTGACGCGTCCTCCACCCCTACCTCTGCTCCGGCATCCCTCCAGAGCTTTTCCATAGGCACATCGCACTGGAGGGCAACACAGTTCTGCGACCATCCTTTACCTGTCATCACGGAAAACAGATCAAAATTCAAAATTACTCGTTTTATTGAGTAACTTTGAATTAAAGGCTTGAAACTCTCGAATGAAATGCTATCTTAACACTACAAACTTGTTCAACAATCTGACTAAGAACGAACCATGAGAGTCCAACGGCCCCTCTATCTTGAAGCCCTGAAGCACAAGATGCACAATGGCCTTGTGAAGGTCATCACCGGCATCCGCCGTTGCGGCAAGTCCTACCTTCTTTCGGTTCTCTTCGGGGGTTATCTTCGGGGAAATGGCGTGGACGCCAGCCACATTATTGAGATTCCGCTTGACCGCGACGAGTTCCGCGAGCTGCGCGATCCCATTCGGCTCGGCGAACACATCCGTTCCAAACTTGTCCATGACGGCAAATGGAACTATGTGTTCATCGATGAGATCCAGCTGGTCCGCAAGGTCCTTCCCGCTGACATCGACCTCGCGCGCATCGCCCCAGAGGACAGGGACAATGCCTACGTCACATTCTACGACATCCTGAACGGGATCCGCCAGACAGACCATGTTGACGTGTACGTGACCGGCTCCAACTCGAAGACGCTGTCCAGCGACATCGACACGAACTTCGCGGACCGCGGATGCCAGATCCGCGTTCATCCCTTTTCATTTGCGGAATACTGCACGGCGCTTGGCGCGGAGGACAAACTGGCCGCTTTCGACCAGTATCTCATCTGGGGAGGGATGCCGTTGGCCGTCACCGAGACCGACGAGCAGGCGCGAGCCTCCTACCTGGACAGGCTTTTCAGCGAGGTCTATGTCAGCGACATACGGAAACACAACCGCCTTCGTGACGACTATGTCCTGGGCAGGCTGATTGACGTCGTCTCATCGGCCATGGGTTCGCTGACCAATCCAAGCAAGCTTGTCGACACTCTCAAGTCGAAGCTGGGAGTCAAGACCAACGAGCACACCATCCAGAAATACCTCGGCTTCCTCAAGGACGCGTTCCTCTTCTCGGAGGCAAAGCGCTGGGATGTCAAGGGCAAGAAATACTTTGACTATCCGATGAAATACTACTGCGAGGATGTCGGGCTGCGGAACGCGCGTCTTGGCTTTCGGGAAGCCAATCCGTCGCATGCGATGGAGAATGTGATCTATAACGAACTTGTCCGCCGCAGATGCACTGTGGATGTCGGCGTTGTTCCCATTGTGACGGTCAATAGTCGGGGACGGCAGGAAATGCGCCAGCACGAGATAGACTTTGTGGTGAACCGTCCTCCACGCAGACTCTACATCCAGTCCGCGTTCAGCCTGCCTGACCAGGAGAAGATAGACCAGGAGATTCTTCCGCTCCGGAAAAGCGGCGACTTCTTCGGCAAGATGGTCATAACCGGCGGCTACAGTTCCCCGCGTGTAAGCGAGGAGGGAATTGTCCAGGTCGGGGTGATTCCCTTTCTGCTGGATCCCTCCATTCTGGACAATGCCCTGCATACCCCATGAACCTGCAATCGCCGATAAGATGACTTTGATATCGCAATAGGAAGGTCGAAAGTAAAGGAGAAACGGCCCGAAAGTGAAGGAGAAAAAGGCGACTTTGATGTTTTGATGGGAGCCTATCGAAATGGTTTTCGTGAAAAAGCATGGAAAGTCTTATCCGCCATAGCAGAAAATCCAGAAATAGACACCGTGCGACTCATGCAAAAACTCGGAATCTCGGAGGTCAGCGTTTGGCGAGCCATTCGTGCGCTGAAAGGGATAGGATTGCTTGTCCGGGAAGGCGGGGCCAAAGGCGGCAAATGGATTGTGAAAAGGTAAGCAGAACTCATACTTGGCTCCTTGAAACGCAAGGTGCACGGAGGCAGCACGGGGAGTCAGCCGGGCTGATAGTTGTGGCGGAAGCGGCGCGGCGAGACGCCGTAGTGGCGCGTAAAACACAACGTGAAATAATTGCTGTCGCGGAAACCGCATCGCCGCGAGACCTCGGAAATGGAGATTCTGGAATCCTGGAGCAGATAGGTCGCCTGCGTCATCCGGATCTTCGCCAGTTCGCGTCCCGGCGTGCTTTGCAGCTGCTCCGCAAAGATGCGGTTGGCGGTGCGCACGCTGCAATCGGCAGCATTGCCGATGTCCTCGCGGGTGATGTCCCGCGAGAAATGGAGCAGCATGAATTGGAGCATCTGCCCCAGGCGCCGCGCGCTCTCCGTGGTGGCGCTGGTGCCAAGGCCACATCGGCTCAGCAGGACCGCGAGTTCCTCGAAGTGCGCCTGGATCGCGAGGATGTGCCCGGGCAGTCTGCGTTTCTGCTCCGTGATGATTCCGGTCAGCACCTTCTGGACCTCCGCCACCTGGGCGGGGGAAAGCCGGGTGTAGAAGATCTCCTCCCCCGGCCTGAAGAGCCGGCAGAACATGGAGCCGCTCCAGTCGCATTGCTCCGCGAAGGCCAGCGCCGCCGGCATGACCATCACATTGGCCAGCATCAGATTCTTCGCCCCCTCGTACCAGTGGCACTGCCCGGGGCGGACGGAGAAGACGTTCCCCTCGGAGATTCGCCGCCGCCCGTCCGGCTGGCAGTGCAGGCCGCCCCCTGACAGCACGATCACCAGTTCAAGGTAGTCGTGGAAATGTGGGATGCTCTGCCACTGCTGGTGAAGCTCCACCGTGCAGGGACATGTGACATCGCGTTGATACTTCGAGTAGGAGTACTCGCATGGGGGAGGCATGGCGCGTTTTTCTTCCGTGTCTTGTTTGTCCATGTCCTAAATTTATAGTTTCATGGCGAATTTTTCAAGGTATTTGCTGAAAAAAGTTGTAAAGTATGATCACGCCTGCTTTCGGCTCCATCGGCGCCGTTTTTTGGGGGAGGCAGCAGCGACGTCCCGTCTCATTCCCCGCGTTTTTTCCCTTGACCCAGTTGTGTTGAAGAGACAACCATGCTACATGAGGAGACAACCATGTCACATCCAGTCCATCGCTTCCGCCGTCACGGCTTCACTCTGATTGAACTTCTGGTGGTCATCGCGATCATCGCGATTCTGGCGTCGATGCTGCTGCCCGCGCTGTCGAAGGCCCGGGAAAAGGCCAAGGCGGTGATGTGCACCTCGAATCAGAAGCAAGTGATGGTGGCGGTGTTCCTGTATGGCGAGGACAACGGGAACTACGTCTACTATCCGGAGGGGCACCCGACCTGGATGGGCATTCTGACGGGGGACTACAGCTCCCAGAAGGGCTACATCTCCTACAGCAGCGCCCACTGCCCCGCGGTGACGAAGATCTACAAGGGGCACCACATGCCTTTCGGCGACGGAAATTCCAACTGCTATGGCATCTTCGCCTTCCATAACAGCAAATACGAGATGTCCGCGGCCCGCCAGCAGAAACTGGGCAACCTCGGCTACCGGGAGGCCAGCAACAAGCGCTGGTGGTCCATCCGCACCTTCGGCTTGACCTCGCCCTCGCGCTTCGCGCTGGTGGGAGATAGCGCGCGCTTCGACAACCCGGACAAGGGCAACTACGCTACCGCCCTCAACTTCTGGTACACCCTCACCCAGACGATGGGGACCTCGTTCGGACTCTGGCGCCTGCATGGCGACCGCGCGAATGTGGCGTTCATGGACGGGCACGCCGAGGCGATGAACCGGTATGAGTTGAAGACAAAGACCGCCCAGGAGATCGAGGGCAGCCTCAGCCGCGACGGAGTGATGACCACCCCATGAAAAGAATCCTTCTGCTGCTTCCGTTGGCGCTGACTCTGTGCGCCGCCGATTTCCCTCTGCTGCGCCAGGACTTCAAGGCCTCCGCCGAAGGCTGGCGCTGCCCGCCGGAATGGCCTGGACGGCTGGTCCACCAGGCAGAGGGCATGCATCTCTCCTCCACCGTGAAGGGCAAGGAGCACTGCGGCCAATGCATGCTGACCTTGAACGACCACCGGGATTTGAGCGGCTGCCGCTACCGGCTCTCCCTTACCGCCGCAGGACGCGGCGAACTGCGCGTCGGCACCAACGTCCGCAGCGAGAACACGGGCAAGTGGTCGATTGTGTGGCACGGATCGGTCCGGCTGCAGCCGTCGCCTGTCCGCATCGTGAAGGAGATTGACTTCTCCCGGCGACGGGTGGAGCGAATGGAGCTGATCCTCCGGACGGTCGGCGATGCGGAGGCCACCTTCGATGACATCGAACTCGTGCAACTCGTCGAGGACGGCCTGAAACTGAACATGCCCCGCTGCGCCGCGTTGCGCCAGCCGGACTTCCGCGGCGTGCCGGTCGTGACCAATGCGCCGGGGCGGACGCTGACCGCCTTCGCCGGCAAGGAGGTCTTTGACCTGACGGCCGACGCAGAGGGCAAGGCGCTCATCCCCGCCGCGCGGATCCCGCTCGGTCCGGACGGCTCCGCGATCGTGGCCGTCGCCGCAGGCGGGCAGTCCTGTACCACGAAGATCGCGGTGGCGCCGGCGGAAGAGCATGACCGGGCGCTGGAGCTGGCCCGCAAGGCCGCCGCGGCGAAACGCCCGCTTCGGATCGTCTGGTTCGGCGACAGCGAACTGGACTTCGACCGCGGCTGCAACGCCGCAGCCAAGGTCGACGACTATCTGGACCGCGCCGTTCCCGGCTGCGCCGTCTCCCGGAACTACGCGGAAGCTGGCGACACCACCCGGCGGCTGCGCGACCGGCTGAACGGGAAGCTCCCCATGCGCGACCGCGAGACGATGGGCAAGGAACCCGCCGACTTCATCTTCATCATGCTGGGACTCAACGACACCGTCGCCTATGCGACGGACGGCTTCCGCACCCCGGCCATCCGCCCCGCCGAGTCCCGCGCCTGCAGCCGGTGGATCTTCGCCCGCCTCAAGACGCTCTATCCCGGCGCGAAACTCGTCGTAATCGCTCCGCCTGCCCTGGACTTCGACTTCCTGAAGGCGAAGGCCGAAGGACAGATTGCCGCCGGCAGGAAGCGAGTGTACCGCTTCGGGACGCCGGAACTCGTCGAGGCTTTCTGCCGCGAATGGCAGGAGGCCGCCCGGGAGGCCGGAGCTGCCTATGTGGACATCTACCATGAGATGCAGAAACTTTCTGACCTGAGACGGTTCTACAAGCCCGGCGACGAAGTCCATTTCAATGCCCGCGGCAACGGCTGGCTTGCCGAGCGCATCCTGCGCTTCCTCGCCGAGACGGCGGCCGCACCGGCATCTCCCGCTCCCGCCGTGTCGGCATCGGCATCTCCCGCCCCCGCCGTGTCGGCATCGGCGTGCATTCCGTTTCACTTGGCGGAATTGAACCGGGGCGGCATGGCACAAGGCGGCGCCTCGCTCCGCTTTGCCGGCAGCCCGAAGGTCAACTCCGAGGGGGCGCTGGTCCTGGACGGCAGGAGCGCGGGGCTGTCGGTCGACGGTCTGGGGGCCGTCACTCCCGCCAACGGCTTCACCCTGGAGCTGGTCTGCAAGGGGCGCAACGACAAGGCGCGCGACGCCTTTTTTTTCTGCCCCGGGTCGTTCTGTCTGGCCCGGCAGGACCGTTCCCTCTGCCTGTATCTGCTGCGGGACGGAAAACTCGAGAAACTCCACCAGACCCGCCCGATCTTTCCCAAGGCGGACCGCTTCATCCACCTCGCCGTCGCCTGCCACAGTCAGGCCTCCACGGATCAGGGCGAGTATTGGACGGACCTTCAGGTCTGGATGGACGGCAAAAAGGTCGAGGACCAGCGCTTTCGAGATGTCCTGCTCCCCCCGGGCGGGCCGCAGTGGTTCGTGGGCGCTGCTGACGCCGCCCTCGGCAATGGCTGGCGGCTGAAAGGCGAACTGCTCGGCGGCGGCATCTATCCCCGTGTACTCAGCGAAAAAGAGGTGCGCCGCCATGTGCTGGAGTATGCGCCAAAGATAACGCCTGCCTTCAAGCGCGCCGCGGAACTGACTGACAAACGCCGGGAGCTGCTCCGGCGGGCCGGGCTGACGGAGCCGGAGTACGCCGCCTGCGTCAATCTCGCCAAGATGAACTTTCCGCAGTGGGAGCAGGTCGTCGCCGCACCCCGGCAGAACCTGCAGACGCTGGGGGATGGGCAGTACCGCCTCGTGCTCCTGACGACGCCCGGCAAGGCCCGCGTACTCTCCCTCTATGACACCGCCGCCAAGCGAGACCTCCTCAACTGGGACAATGACTTCTTCCAGCTGGTTTTCCGAAAGCGCGGCGGCAAGCCCGCCACTATCCCCATGGCGGCGTTGGAAAGCCGACTGGAGGCGCCGCCGCAGACGCGTGACGGCGTGACGGAGTTCACCATCCGCCATCTGCGCCGCGAGGCACCCGCCTGCGAGGGCGTCTCCCGTTGGAGATACAATGGCAGCCGCCTGGAATTTACTCTCGACTTCGCATCGAAGAGTCCGGAAACCGTCCTCGTGGAGGTGGGCAGCCTCTGCCTCTCCCTCGCCGCCCTGACGCAAGGACCCGATTACCTTGTGGTTCCGCAGGCTGGCGGGCTGCTCTATGAGGATGCCGCACGACGCTCCATCACATACGCCACCCCCTATCCTCGGATGCTCGCCTCGATGCAGTGCGGCGCGGTCTATGACAAGGCCGGCGGCGTCTACTTTTCGCCTGCCGACGCCCGCGCTCGCGTGATGGATTTCCGGTATGAATGCGACACCGAAGGCACCTGCGTACGCATCGGCTGCCCGGTGGCCTACGATGCCGACTATCACCCCAACCGCTTCGCTCCCGGCAACTACGCCGTCATCGAGCCGTTCCGCGGGGACTGGTATGACGTGGGCCTGATGTATCGACAGGAACTCGCGCGCATCGGCGCCGTCTGGTGGCGGACCAAGCCGCCCAAGACGGATACGCCGGAGTGGTATCGCCGCAACACCCTGAACATGGGCGGCAACGAATCCCAGGCGCGTCTGGGGGATTTCCTCCGCCTTCGCCGCTATTTCGAGCTGCCGTTCGTCGTCCAGCACTACGAGTGGGGGGAAGGCAAGAACAACGCCGATCTCTTTCACCCGCTGGCGCGCCCCAGCCTGGAGTTTCTGGAATGCGTCAGGCTGCTCCGTGAGCATGACATCCAGTCCACCATCTATTCGAACGGCCGGTTGTGGGCCACCATCGACCACCGCGGCATCTCCTACTTCTATCCGCAACAGGGGGAAAGAGGCGTCGTGCGCGACGCGGCGGGGAAGCCGCTGCTGGAACCCTATTCGGGAGTCCCCTGCGGCGTCCTCTGTCCGGCCTCCGACGTCTACCAGACCTACATCCCGGAAATGGTACTCCGGAACGCCGCGAAGGGCCTCTCCGGGTTGTTCGTGGACCAGATGGGGGCCTCGCGCGCCGTCCTCTGCCAGTCCCCCGACCACGGCCATCTTCTCAATGACCCGGAGAGCTGGAACATCAACGGCCAGCGCAAGGCTATTCTGCGCGTCCGCCAATATTGGCGTTCGCATGGAGTGGAGGCGATCATCGAGACGGAGGACAACGCCGAACACTGCGTGGGGTTTTGCGACGGGCTCCATCCCTGGCGGTGGTTGTACGACAACCAGATCCCTCTCTTTGTGCTGGTCTATTCGGGACGCATGCAGCTCACCTCGCGCGACCAGTCGCCGCACGGCGAGGAAGCATCCTTCTACCCCAAGGCCGCGGTTCAGTTCGTGCAGGGCGAGCAGTTCGGCACCTACAAAACCGAAATGCTGACCACGGCGGGCCGCAGCGACCTCCGCCGCTACCTCAAACGGTTGATGCATCTGCGCTTCGCAGTCTGCGATTTCTTCAACGAAGGCATCATGGAGCGCCCGCCGAAATTGGAGGGCGGCCTGCAGAAGATCTACACCCGGTGGGGACGACACGGCACGAAGGATGTCGGGACGCTGCCGGTCGTCGCCGGGCAGTGGCGGCTGGGTGAGAACCAGCTGATTCTCCTCGTCAACGTCACCGGAAGTGTGCGGCGCGGCCGCCTGGCGGCGGAACCGCCCCGGCGCCTGTGCATCCGGAACTCCAGCGGACGCCGGACGCCGGAGTCCGCGGACTTCGAGCTGGAGCCATACGGTTGCGAGTTCCGACTCTACGGGCCGGCCCTTCCGCAGGAATGGCAGTCCCGGATAGACAGTGCCAGCCGGACGATTGTCAAGTGCGCCACGGAGCGCGACCCCTTTGGCATTCTTGCTCTGCTGCCCTCGGATCCATGCCATTTCAAGGCCGCCGAGCGCCAGCAGGCGATCCGGTCGCCGCTGGTCTCCGGCGCCCGCGTCAACGAGGCGCAGCAGCGGCTCGACTATGTCTCCATGGCCGTTATCTTCTCCGGCACCGGCGACTTCGGCACCGGCGGCGAAGGAGAGTTCGAGGTGGAACTCTCCGCACCATCCTACAGCAACGGCGGCACCCTCAGCTTCCATCTCGACGACCCCGAGGGGCAGCCTGCGGCCACGCTGACGCTGGACCGCGCGAAAGTACTGACCCGCGACTGGCAGGACTTCCGCAATTTCCGCTGCAAGGCTGCCGCCCCCATCGTCGGCAAGCACCGCGTATTTATCCGAATCAAAGGCAACTCCGCCTGCAATCTGCGAAGCTGGCGGTGGGTCCCGGGAGGTGGAAAATGAAACGTTTCTTCATCAGCATCTGTCTGTTGCTCGCCGCCGTCGCCGCGCCCGCCGCGGAGATGGGGCGCTTCGACCCTCTTGCCCGAAGCTGGACGGTCAACACTGATTTCTGGCAATGCACCTTCGTCGAGGGCAGCATGAACCCCGGCTGCTTCCGCTTCCGGGACAATCGCTCCGCCGGAGCCATCGTCTTCCAGGACGCCCTCCGCGGCGAGACGAAAAACAAGTTCTTCTACTTGAGCCAGGAGCGGTGGGCGGAAAGTACCGTGCTTCGCAATGACGCGGACGCATTCGTCATCGAACTGCGCGGGGGCTTCTGGAACAACCAATCGACCACCATCACGCCCTTCCCGGAAGTCAGTGCGACCTACCGCTATGAGTTCCGCCGGGATTCCCACGTCATCCGCATCCATTGCCGTCTCCGAAAACCCCGCGGCAAGGCCGTGTTCATCTATTGCAGCGGCTGCCCGGGCTGGCTGTACGAGCATTCGTTCCGGCGCATCACCGCCACCGGGAAGACCGAGTCCTTCGATCTCGGGGGCAAGACGGACCGCTGGGCAACGCGCACCTGGGACGCCAGGGGAAGCATCACCCTGGAGGCGCCGGAGTTCCTCGTCACCGTCAAGGCACCACGCGTCATCGCCGGCCTCCGTCCCAGTTTCTGCTATCCCGTATTCCTGAACTTCGGAGCCTGGCGCCACACCTGGGATTCCAATTCCACGGTACTGGAGTTCGACGGAACGCTGGACCTCCAGACAATTCGATAGTAAAAGCAGTCCAGCCCCGCATCACGCCTGAAAAAACTGTCTCGCAGCCCCATATTGACGCGGTTCAATTTGACTTTTCAGGAAGCGCGATTATTTTATTGACGCGGTTCAACTGAGGAGGAGTCACCGCATCTGCAGGGAGTTGGGTTTCACATGGTACGTGCACAGGACATCGCGGACGCCGTCGGGGTGAGCAAGACGACGGTGTCGTACGTATTCTCGCCCGAGCGCGAGCATCTGATTTCGGAGGAGACGCGCACCCGCGTGCGGGACGCGGCGAAACGGCTCGGCTACCGCCCGAGCATCATCGGGAAGGCGCTGTCGCGTCAGTGCTCGTACAATGTGGCGCTGGTGCTGCCGGCCCACTGCGCGCAGAACATCTCCCAGCATCTGCTGGGCATCTTCCACGGCATCACAACCGCCGCGGAGGCCTCCGAATACAACGTCAGCGTCTTCTTCGGCGCGGGCAGGCGCCTCTTCGACCGCCTCGCCGAGCGCCGCCAGGACGGCGTGCTGGTGCTCGGCCTGGCCTCGCGGCGGGACGCCCTCGACCAATTGGCTGCGCAGGGGCTCCCGATGGTCGTCCTCAACCGCGAATACCCCGTCTCCGCCAAGGTCGGCTGCGTGCGTTCCGACCTCAAGCGCTGGCTCCGGGACGCCCTCGACGGCCTCTGCCGCAAGGGCTGCCGCCGCATCCTCTTCCTCAACAAGCCACACTCGCAGGACGCGGGGCGCGAACTGGCCGAACCCGCCCGCGCCGAGGCCGCGCGCCTCGCCGCCGACGGCGTGTGCCTGGAGACCGCCGAAATGGAGTACGATCTGCGCGCACAGGCGATGGAACTCCTCCGCCGCCCCCTGCGCCATGACGGCTTCCTGGTCAACGGCGGCTCCGGACATTACCTCCTCGACACCGCGCAAACCCTCGGCCTCGCCCTGGAACACGACTTCCATTTCAGCGGCTTCGACCCGCAGCCCGCAGCCCTGCGCGCCGGCGACCTCTGGCAGCAGGATTCGCGGGCCATCGGCGCGCAGGGCTGGCAACTCCTGCTGGAACTGATCGCGGGTCGCGCCGAAGGCCGCGAGGTGCTGCTGCCCGTGACATCCGCCAATCGGCCGCCCACGCCCGCCTCCGCGACATCAGACTTTGATTTGTAGCCCAATCCATTCCATAACCCAACCCCCAACCGGAGAACCAACCATGCGACGTTCCTTCACGCTCATCGAACTCCTCGTCGTCATCGCCATCATCGCGATTCTCGCCTCCATGCTGCTGCCCGCGCTTTCGCAGGCGCGCGAGAAGGCCAAGCAGGTCAGCTGCACCAACAAGATGAAGCAGGTCGGCCTCATCTGCGCCCTCTACGCGCAGGACTGGATGGACTGGCTGCCCGTCACCGAAAAACTCGCCGAGCAGGGCAACTCCATCGCCTCCAAGGCCTGCTTCACCCACATTCTCCTCACCAGCGGATACCTCGGCCCCTACACCCCAGGCGTCGACAACGACCCCAACCGCCGCGCCACCTACGAGCGCTATTTCCGCTGCCCCGCCGACCTGGGCTCCTACTCTGGCAGCGCGACGACGGGCTGGAAATACGAAAGCAGCTCCATGAGCTACTACGTCTGGCTGTACAACGAGGGCATGGGCGCAGGCACCGCCGCCTACACCTCCGGCGAACCCTGCGAACCCCGCCTCCGCCTCAGCCGCGACGCAGGCTACCGCGTCTTCTACTTCGACATGTATCCCAAATACATGAACACGGCGAACAAGCGCTACTTCACGCACCGCCGCACCATGAACTGCCTCAACCTCGGCGGCTCCGTCCGCACCGCCGACATCAACGCCGCCGTGAACGCCCAGACCAACCAGGCGCGCATCCGCCAGACCTTCTGGGACAAACTCTAATCCCCGCCACCCCGCCATGAAAACACTGCTTCCCATCCTGCTGCTGTCCGCGCTGGCGCTGTTCGCCGCCCCCGTGAAGCAACTGCCGCCGTTGAAGTTCCACGGCAAGCCATTCTTCCCGATCGGCGTCTACGACCTGGCGCGGCGGGACGCGAAGGTGCGCCTGGGGGACGTCGACCCCGAACTCTACAAATGCGGCGTGAACATCGCCTTCTTCGGCAACCTGGGGCTGCCTGGAGACAAGATGTATCCAGGCTATTCGCACATCGTCAAGGCCTTCGAGAAGCGCAAGGGCGACGCCGAGTTCGCGAAGATTGCGCTGATCATCAACCTCTGCGGCGACTTCTACGCCGAGGCCGCCCCCGAACTCACGGGCAGTTCCCGCCGCAAGTGGAAGCCGCTCACCAAGGAGACGCTCGCCAAGCGCCAGGCCTTCCTCGCGGAGGCGATGCAGGCCCTCTCCAAATACCCGAACATCATCGGCTACTCCATCGACGAACCCGAGAACACCTTCACCAACTACTTCCGGACCTGCCGCAAGGAGCAGAACATCGACAGCGGCATCGGCCCCGCACTCAACCAGTGGCTCGGCTGGCTCAGGCCATTCACCCAGAAGCACCACCCAGGCGCCCTCTGGATGCCCATCATCGCCTGGTGGGGCACCTACAAGGACGTCGCGCCGATCTACGACGTCCTCATCGCCGACCAGTATCCGCGCGCCAAGACGGAGAACGCCCCCGAGTTCTCGGGGCCGCTCTACGAGGTCTCCTTCGACGCCGCGCGCATGGTGACCGCCGCCCGCCACGCAGGCGGCGGCCGCACCGCCATCTACATGCCGCCCTGCTTCGACATCCTCAAGGGCACCTGGACCTTCGCCACCCGCGCCGAACAGCGCTACCTCTTCTTCGCCCCCATCACGCGCGGCGCCATGGGCATCATCGCCTGGCGCCTCAACCGCGCATCCCAGAAGCACCGCGACAACGTCGTCTACCCCGCCCTGCGCGAACTCGCCCGCTTCCAGGAATACTTCCTCGGCGAATGGCACGACGAACTCGTCAAGAGCGACCGCGACACCGCCACGGCGGATTATCTTAAGAAGTTCGTCAAGCGCGACAAACTCCTGAACGACGACAAGGAACACGGCGGCACCATGACCGTCATGGACTTCGTGCCCGACGTCAGCCACTGCCTCCGCAAGGCCGCCAACGGCAAGTGGATGCTCCTCGCCGTCAACAACCAGTGCACCCCCCTCTCGGCCACCTTCACCCTCGCCCTGCCCTTCCAGCCCAAGGCCATGACCGAGGCCCTCGCAGGACGCCCTGTCCCCCTCGCCAACGGCAAGTTCACCGACCAGTTCACGCCATTCGGCGTGCACGTGTACATCATCGAATAACCAAAGGGACCTAAGGGACCAAAGGGACCTAAGGGACCTAAGGGACCAAAGGGACCTAAGGGATTCCGAATTCCCGCCATCCCATCCCTTTTATCCCTTCCTTTTCTCACCAGCACATCCCTTGAATCCCTTTGATCCCTTGAATCCCTGCCTTTCCCGCCATGCCTTCCCCGTCCTTCGGCCATTGTCTTGAGAGTTGGATTTCGGTTCAGAGCGTGACCTGCGACTTCGTGCAGGCTCGCTTCGGGCTGCCGCAGTGCGCGCCAGTCGTGCAGGCGCGGCTTGTCGGCGCGGGAGAACCGCGGCTTCAGGAGGTCCGCGGCAACAACCGCGCGGGAGTCATCCGCTTCGGCGGCCTGGAGCCCGAGACGGACTATACGCTCACCGTGACGGTCGGCGAGGATTCGTGCGACCTCCCGTTCCGCACCCTCCCCCGCCCGCGGCGCCCGCTGCTCTTCCGCATGGCGATCCTCGCCGACCCGCACGTATCCTGCCGCGCGATGGATGTCTACGGACGCCTGCATCCCGAGAGCGGCGACCTCCTTCACCTGGCGCTGCGCGGCATCCAGGCGGACCAGTGCGACCTCATCCTGATGCCTGGCGACGTCACCGACGAGGGGCGCCCCGAGGAATACGACCTGGCCGCAGGCATCCTCGCCGAGACCACCGTCCCCTACTATCTCACCCCTGGCAACCACGACCTCGAAAAGGATGTCGAGCACCGTTTCCAGCAACTCTTCGGCATCGGCGCCTGGCACAAGTCCTACCGCGGCTTCCAGCTGGTCGCGCTCGACACTGGCGACGCCATCCTCGACAAGCCCTGGAACCACGCCGCCGCCCACGCCATCGACCTGGAAATCCCCCTCATCGCCTTCACCCACTGCCAGCTCTGGCCCGACGCCTGGATCCCCGACGCCAACCGCGCCATCGCCGACGCCGACACCCCTGGCGCGCAGGCCATCCTACGGAAACTCGCGCAATGCCATGGCGTCCTCTATGTCGGCCACAAGAACATCGCCAGCGAGGTGCGCATCGGGTCGCTCGTGCAGTTGAACACCCCCCAGACCTCCCACTTCCCCGCAGGCTACCTGGTCGCCGACGTCCACGCCGACGGCATCTGGCACCGCTTCGTCCCGATGGGCAGCGAGGCCCTCAACGAATATTCCCGCCTCGGCACCGAGGCCAGCCGCCCCTTCTCCCACCCCGACTGCGCCTGCAAATCCGCCTTCCGCGACCGCTTCACCCAACAGCTCTGGAATCAAGTCATCCATCTCTGAGTTAGGAGTTTTCCAAAGGCGCAGGCCTTCCGAGCCGACTTTGCCGACGACGTGCAGAAAGGAGTGAATGGAATCGGCGCGCGACAGCACCACTCTCTTCTGAACAGTTACCTTCGGGGTTCGATAACCTATCGGTTGAAGTTCAGCGTATAGAGCGTCGCGTTCTGCATAATGAGTTTCACCTTGAAGCGACCTGCCGGCAACTTGTCGAAAACGGGTTCGTCGATGGCGTCGAGGGCGCCGAAGGTTTTCCTGTATCCTGCGATAGGCCTGTCGGCAGCGTCCAGCAACTCGACCGTCGCCTGGCCACCCTCGGCGATCTGGATGTTGACACCCAGCTTGCCAGACGCCGTGACTTTCTTCGTGACGATTTCAGCGGGCGAATCTCCCGCCTCGGCGCGGAAGAAGCCGTCCTGCCGCATGACCATGACACCGACGTTAATGCGGCTGTTGCGGATGTCCTCCGCCAGTTTCTCGTAGCTGCCCAGTTGCTGGAAGAACGGCCATTTCTCCACTTGGCGCGGCTGAAAGCGCTTGCGCGCCTCTTCGGCGGTCATCCTGGCGCGGGAATCCTCTGTGTCCATGCCCGGATAGAAATGATAACCGCTGCTGCACCAGTTCAGCAGATGGACGGTCTTGCCGTCCACATTGACGGCGAAGCGGCTTAGGTGCATGGTGCCGGCATTCCAGGAGCCCAGAGGACCGTTGTCCACGAAGATGTCGCGCCCAGGGAAGCGTTTCCAGCAGAGGCCGTCGTAGGAGTAGTTGAGGTCGATGCCATAGCGCTGCTCGTCAATGAAGTAGCGCATGAAGTAGCCGATGCGCAGTCCGTTGCCGCGGGGCAGCAGATACATACTGCCGCCGTAGTGCTGCGTGCCGACGGGGTCGCCCTTCTCGGGCAGGGAGATGCGTGTCCGCTTGAAATGGAAGCCGTCCGTCGTGCTGAAGACGGTGAGGAATCGTCCGAAGTTGACAAAATTCTCGTAGGGGATCTGGAACGGGGGATAGCGGCGCAGGAGGCAGCCGCGTGTGTAGAAGAGTGTCTTGCCGTCCTCGGAGAAGAATTGGCCGCCGGAGACGAAGTTGTCGTTGGATTCCTTACCTTCCTCGAAGTCGCCAGGATAGCCGTCCGCCAGGAATGGCTTTCCGCCCAAGACAAGCGAGAGGCCGGGTTCTTTGTGCCAGACGAGCCAGGTGGTGCGTGACGGGAGTTCTCGCCCATCGATCCTCGGCGGCGGCCGATAGCCCATGGTGTTTGGCCGCGCCATAGGGATATACATGACCTCGACCTGCATGAGCTTCACGGGGCCGTCCGTGGCGGGATCGTAGTAGCGGTAGGTCAGATTGCCCTTCGCATCCGGTTTGGGTTGGTTGTCGATGTTTCGCGTGCGGTTCTGATGCATGACGTCGGAGGGGGGCGCCGGATGCTTGAAGGCCTTGGGGACGGGCTGGATCTCCCATTGGGTGAGGGCGTCGGGGGCGGCGGTGGCCAGATAGCGCTTGCGGGTGGCGTCTCGCATGCCGCCGTCGGTGGTGAAGAAGCCGATGCAGACTTTGCCGTCATGCAGGTATATGGTCTCGCCGTGCTGCATGACCGCATCCGGCGTCATCTTGCTGCGCGAGACTTGGCAGGCCTTCGCGACACCCTGCCGGAAGGTGACGCCATCTGCCTTCTCCAGGTAATGCATGTCAGGAAAGAACATCTTTTCGCCAGAGAAGGGCGTGACCTCGGCGGCAGGCGTCTCGGCCGTCAGCTGCCGACGCAGAAGGCGCTTCAGCTGGCCGCCTGCGCCCCGTTCCGACTTCTCCCGGACAATCGCGAAGTACTCGCCTGCCGGAAGCGCCTCCAGCGGGATGGGGACGATGCTCTTGCCAGGCTGCAGCACCAGCGCCTGAGCCTCCCGCACCGCCTTTCCGGAGGTGCGCTCCGTCAGGGCGACGGTGACCGCGACAGGGGCGTTGGTGCGGTTGAAGAGATGCAATTCGGCGATGCCGTCGCCCTCGTAGACCGGCAGCTCGAAATCGCCTTCGACTTTCTTTGTGAAGGCCTTGTCCTGCAGATTGCGGCTGATTTGGTGGCGGTAGACGGCAAAGCCCTTCAGCACCATGCCCGGCTCGCCCGAGACCGACAACTTCAGCTTGTCGTAGATGCTGTGCTCGAAATCGGCCTGGATTCCCTTGCCGGTCTTGACGCACTGGACAGGGGTTACCAGCTGGACGCGCTGGCCGCCGGCATTCGTGCCTGTCGCGCGTCCGCGGAGGCCATCGCTGCCGAAAAAGGCGATGCTGCTGATGTCCGCCAGCTGCTTGAGATCCACGGAGAGAAAGACGTCTCCAACCTCCTTCGTGAAGGTGAAGGGCAGCGCCAGGGGCTTGTTGTCGCCGGCAGTGACGATGACTTCCGCGTCCTTGGCGTGTGCCACGTCCTCGCGCCCCTCCGCGCTGATCAGACGGCTGTAGATGACGACAAGATTGTCCACGCAGCCCTTGTTGCCGACGGGCGGGATGTTGCCCGCATGGATGAGTGTGACGGGGGCGATGGTGGCCATGCCGTTGTCCGCAGCGGTGTGGACGGTGCCGTCCGGCAGGGTGATATGCACATCGTAGGTGCCTTGAGCGGGCTTGAAGGCCATCTCCGCATGGAACCAGTCGGTGGGCAGGAGGATCTCCGTCAGCTTCCAGTTGCCGTTGTGCTGAACCTTGAGCAAGCCGCCGCCGGTGGGCATGATGGCGCCGATGGGCTTGGCGCCATGGATCCCCACGTAGATACTGCCGCCCTGTCCCATGTTCAGGTCGCAGGCCACCGTGTAGTCGCAGCCTGCGGGGATGGGCTTGACACCACAAAAGAGCATCGCATATCCGCCGACGGGGCCGCGCTTCACCTGGAGCACTTGGCTGTGCGCGTCATCGAATTTGACAATCCTGCCGGGTTCCTTCAGATTGCGCCAGGTGGAATCGCCGATACGTCCGCGTTCGGCGCTCTGCTCTGGCGAGAAGAACTCCGTGTTCTCGAAATCAAGCGAGAGCCAGGTCGCCCAGGAGGAGGGCAGTTCGGCGGGCAGCAGTGGCAGGGACGCCGCGACCAGGAGGCTGAGAAGGCTGCGTGTCATGTCGGCAGGGGCAGACCAATCAGTTGTAGGGTGCGAAAACGACGTTGATCTTCTTGTCGGAGCGGGCGCCCATCTGGCCACCGATCTCGTATTTTCCGGAGGAATCCGCCGAGGTGAAGTTGTTGTAGCGCATGGCGGCGGCGTGTCCGTCGGCGAAGAGGCAGTTGGCGGTGCCGCCGTGGCGCAGATGGATGCAATAGAGGTTGCTCTGCGCGTTGGCGGTGTGCCACTGGGCGCCGAACTGGTTGGTGGTCTTGCTGCGGACGGAATCGGTCAGCATCAGGTAGGTGGAGGGCGATTCAGACCAGATGGAGGTGCGGTTGGCGGGAACCAGTCTGGTGGTGCGGCTGCAGCCCCAATCGGCGTTGGAGCCGACGCGCTGGTTGGAGCCGTAGCTGTTCTTCAAGCTGTAGCCGTTGGCCGTGACGGCCGTGTTGAGCGACGGGCAGCGGATGGACTTGTCGCGCGTGGTGCCCGCCCCGTGATATGAATTGGGGTCGTTCCACTCGACGTTCACGTATTTCATGATGGCCAGATGCGCAATCCAGATCCAGTTGCCCTGCGCGTCGGCGTCGTCGCCGTCGTAGTTGGGCGGGAAATAGTCGTTGGAATCGTCGGCGTACATGGCGAAGAAGGTGCCGGTTTGCTTCATGTTGGAGAGGCAGGCGGTGGTGCGGGCCTTCTCGCGTGCCTTGGCGAGCGCCGGCAGCAGCATGGATGCCAGGATCGCGATGATCGCGATGACGACGAGCAGTT